>JGI12316J15310_10000053_pt2 | contig 112840 bp, 101 predicted proteins | sample MarCyaLeptolynsp_FD_15310 | JGI IMG/M metagenome (IMG submission 15310) | reverse complement strand
GGGCGAAAAGCGCAGGAAGACCAGCAGCACGAAGCCCATCACGAACAGCCGGAACGGGGCGGCGATGTCCTGAAGGTGCTGGTAGAGATCGGTGGTCGGATCCATGTTCGCGGTGATCTGCGCGACGATGAAGCTTCCCGCCGGCTCGGCCTGCACCCAGGTGAACCAGATCAGGAACCCGCCGAGCACGGCGCCCAGATTGTTGCCCGAGCCGCCGACGATCACCATCACCCAGATCAGGAAGGTGAAGCGCAGCGGATTGTAGGTGCCCGGCGTGAACTGGCCGTCGAGCGTGGTCATCATCGCGCCGGCGATGCCGATGATCGCCGATCCCAGAATGAACGTCTGAAGATGCCGGCGCGTGACGTCCTTGCCCATCGCGGCCGCCGCTTCCTCATTGTCGCGGATGGCCCGCATCATCCGCCCCCAGGGCGAATTGAGCGACCGCACGCACAGCGCCAGGATGATCAGAAGCACGATCGTGAACAGGCCGGCATAGGCGATGTCGACGAAATAGCCGGAGAACTCGGTGATGAACTGGCTCTTGGCGCTCTCGCGCGCCGCCGGGTCGGAGATCGCCGCGAGCGGGCCGGCATAGACGCGCTCGACCAGATCGGCGAACCAGGCCTCCTGCTGCAGCTCGATCTCGTAGGGGACCGGACGCGGCAGGCCGGTGACGTTCTTGACCCCGCGCGCCAGCCAGTCCTCGTTCTTGAGGACGAACACGACGATCTCGGAGATGCCGAGCGTGGCGATGGCCAGATAGTCGGTGCGCAGGCCGAGCGCGACCTTGCCGATGATCCAGGCGACGGCCGCCGCGACGACGCCGCCGGCCAGCCACGAGAAGACCACCGGCAGGCCCAGCCCGCCGATGAAGCCGGTGCGCGCCGGATCGACCGCCTCGATCGCGCCGACCGCGCCGCCGAAGACGGGCCGCAGCGCGAAATAGCCGGCGACCACGGTCGCAAAGATCAGGAACGAGCGCAGGCGTCCGCGCGTCGCCGAGCGCAGGAAGACGATCGTCGCCACGATCGCCAGCACGATCAGCAGCGAAAGGCCGAGCCCGCGCCCGCCGACCGACCACGCCTCCATCACCGGCGGGTGCGAGACGATGACGACGGAGACCCCGCCGAGCGCGGCAAACCCCATCACGCCCGCGTTGAACAGGCCCGCATAGCCCCATTGCAGGTTCAGCCCCATCGCCATCAGCGCCGAGACCAGGCTCATGTTCAGGATCGTCAGCGCCACGGCGGGCGACTGGAACATGCCCGTCGCGATCAGCGCCGCGCCCATGAAGGCGAACGCGATCGGCGCCCGCCATGGCGAGGTGCGCCGTTCGACGATGGCGTGGACCGGTGTCTCGGTTTCTTCGGCCTGGGTCGGCGGTGCGCGGTCGATGGTCGCGTCGGTCATTTGATCACGGCTCCCCGGAAGATGCCGGTCGGCCGTATCAGCAGCACGACCACCAGGATGATGAAGGAGACGGCGAACTTGTAGTCGGTGCCCAGAAGCTGGACGAGCCCGTCCGGCGCCAGGTTCTCGGGCAGGAGATGACCCAGGAACCTTTTGTAGGCATAGGTCAGCATGACCTCGGAGAAGGCGACGATGTAGCCGCCCACGACCGCGCCGATCGGCTGGCCGATGCCGCCGACGATCGCCGCCGCGAAGATCGGCAGCAGCAATTGCAGATAGGTGAACGGCCTGAACCCCTTGTCGAGCCCGTAGAGCGCCCCGGCGATCGTCGCCAGCGCGGCGGCGATGATCCAGGTGATCAGCACGACACGGTCCGGGTTGATGCCCGACAGCAGCGCCAGATCCTCATTGTCCGAATAGGCGCGCATCGCCTTGCCGGTGCGCGACCGGCGCAGGAAGATGAACAGGATCGTCACCGTGACGATCGCGACGACGACGGTCAGCGCCTGCGTGGTCTGGATCGCCAGCCCCTCGTCGAGGCCTGTCATCTCGCGGAAGTCGCGCGCGCTGATCAGGAAGCGCTCGCCGTCGGTGAAGCGCCGGTCGTCGGTGCCCATGATGAAGCGCACGATCGCCGACAGCATGAACATCACGCCGACCGAGGCGATCACGAGCACGACCGGCGCCGAGCGCCGCTTGCGGTAGAAGGTGAACACCGTGCGGTCGATGACGATGGCGGCGATCGCGGTGACGATGATCGCCGGCACGAAGGCGATCAGCGCGGTCGGCAGCGGGCCGGCGCTGATCCCGTTGGCCTGCAGCGCCCAGGTGCCAAGGATCACCATGGTCGTGCCGAACGCCATCAGGTCGCCATGGGAGAAGTTGGCGAACCGCAGGATGCCGAAGACGAGGGTGACGCCGAGTGCGCCGAGCGCGAGCTGGCTGCCATAGGCGAGCGCCGGCACGAACACGAAGTTCGTCATCAGCACCAGCGCGTTGAGGATGTCGACCGTTTCCGGAAACATCGTGGTCAGCCTCCCAGAAACGATTTGCGCACTTCGGCATTGGCGAGCAGTTCCTCGCCCGTGCCCTCGCGCCAGTTGACCCCGCCGACCAGCACGTAGCCCCGGTCGGCGATCTCCAGCGCCTGGCGCGCGTTCTGCTCGACCATCAGCACCGCAAGGCCGGTGTCGCGCACCTCGATGATCCGGTCGAACAGTTCGCCCATGACGATCGGCGAGACACCGGCGGTGGGCTCGTCGAGCATCAGCACGGACGGCCGCGTCATCAGCGCCCGGCCGACGGCGACCTGCTGGCGCTGGCCGCCCGACAGTTCGCCCGCGTTCTGGCGGCGCTTTTCCTTCAGGATCGGGAACAGTTCGAACACCTGCTCCATGGTGGGGCGGATGTCGTCGCGGCGCAGATAGGCGCCCATTTCCAGGTTTTCCTGCACGCTCATACCGGTGAACACATTGCTGGTCTGCGGCACGAAGGCGATGCCCTCGCCGACGCGCGCCTGCGGCGTCAGCGCCGTGATGTCCTTGCCGTCGAGCTTCACCGCGCCCTTGCGGATGGCGAGCATTCCCAGCATCGCCTTCATGGCGGTCGACTTGCCGGCGCCGTTCGGGCCGACGATCACCGCGATCTCGCCCTTGTCGACGCCGATCGTACAGTCCTTGATGATGTCGGCGCCGCCATAGCCGCCGGTCATGTTCTCGCCGACCAGGAACATCAGGCCTTGTCTCCGGCTTCGGCGGCGACCAGGCGCGGCTTGCGCGGCGCGTTCTTGAGCCCGCGTCCCAGATAGGCCTCGATGACCTGCTCGTTGTTGCGCACCTCGTCGGCCGAGCCCTCGGCCAGCACGGTGCCCTCGGCCATCACGATCACCGGATCGCAGAGCCGGCCGATGAAGTCCATGTCATGCTCGATCATGCAGAACGTGTAGCCGCGCTCCCGGTTCAGGCGGATGATCGCGTCGCCGATCTCGTTGAGCAGCGTCCGGTTGACGCCGGCGCCGACCTCGTCGAGCAGCACGACCTTGGCGTCGACCATCATGGTGCGCCCCAGTTCGACCAGCTTCTTCTGCCCGCCCGACAGGTTGCCGGCCAGTTCCTGGGTCAGATGGGTCAGGTTGAGGAACTCGATCACCTCCATCGCCCGGTCGCGGATCGCCTTTTCCTGCTGGCGCACCTCGCCCCAGGAGAACCAGGCGTTCATCAGGTTCTCGCCGGCCTGTTCGCCCGGCACCATCATCAGGTTCTCCAGAACCGTCAGCGTCGAGAATTCGTGCGCGATCTGGAAGGTGCGCAGAAGGCCCTTTTCGAACAGCTCGTGCGGGGCAAGGCCGGTCACGTCGTCGCCGTCGAGCAGGATGCGGCCGCTGGTCGGCTTGAGGTTGCCGGCGATGATGTTGAACAGGGTCGTCTTGCCGGCGCCGTTCGGTCCGATCAGGCCGGTGATCGAACCCTTGGCGATCCGCAGCGACGCGTTCTCGACGGCGTGCACGCCGCCGAACTGCTTGTAGACGGATTCAACTGTGATCATGCCGTGATACGCCCGGCCCCTGAGATACAATTGCTACAATGTGCCGACAATTGGCGCGCTTGTGCAATGGCTGTTCTGGTGCGTCAAGCGGGTTCGGCCGGCGGTGCGGTGCGATCGGCGCCGCCGCGCGCGGCCAGCGCTTCCTCGGCGGCGACCGCCCGGCCATAGGCGGGACGGGCCAGGACGCGCTCGAAATAGGCGGCGACGCGTTCGCTGTCGATCGGGAACCGGGCATACATCGCCCAGCGTCCGCAATGGCCGAGAACCACGTCGACGCAGGTGAACCGGTCGCCCATCGCGTATTCATTGTCGCCCAGGCGCCGGTGCAAGGTCTTGAGTTCGCGTTCGAATTCCCGAGAAAGCCAGGGGCCGACATCGAGCCGCATGTCCTTGGGCAGCAGGATGCGGTGCTTGATCTTGGTCCACATCACCGCCTCGAACTCGGCCAGCGCGAACAGCATCCAGCTTTCCATCTGCGCCCGTTCGCGCGCATCGCGCGGACCGAAGCCGGCCTCGGCATGCTTGTCGGCGAGATAGAGGCAGATCGCCGCGCTGTCGGTCAGAACGAAACCGTCGTCCACAAGCACCGGACCCTTGTTGGACGGCGAAAGGCCGACAAGGTCGCGGCTGCCAAGGCGCGCATGGACGAGTTCATAGGGCGCGCCGATCTCCTCGAGCATCCAGGTGACCCGCGTCATCCGCGAGATCGGCGAGCCGTGAACGAGGTAGCTCATCGGCCAAGCTCGATGGCGCGGTCGCGCGCCGCCCGGACCGCTTCTTCGAGAAGGGCGGCAAGCCCGTCCGGCCGCATCAGCACGCCGAGCGCTGCCGCGGTCGTGCCGTTCGGGCTCGTCACCTGCTCGCGCAGCGTGCCCGGATCCTCGCCGCTCTGGTGGGCATAGCGCGCCGCGCCGTGCACGGTCTGCAGCGCCAGCCGGCCGGCGATGTCGTCGGTCAGGCCGACCGCCTTGCCCGCCTCGGTCAGCGCCTCGATCAGGTGGAACACGTAGGCCGGCCCCGAGCCGGACACGGCGGTGACCGCGTCCATCAGCGCCTCGTCCCCGATTTCGGTGACCTCGCCGCTCGCCGCCATCAGCCGCTCGACGGTCTTGCGCTGGCGGTCGGTGACATGGGCGTTGGCGCACATCACCATGGCGCCTTCGCCGACCGCCGCGGGCGTGTTCGGCATGACCCGGATCACCGGTGCGCCCGGCGCCAGGTCCCGCTCGAAACGGGCGATCGGAACGCCGGCGGCGACCGAGACGAAGGTCGTCGCGCGGCCTGGCTGCGAAAAGCGCAGATAGTCGCCGATCACGTCGCCGATCACCTGCGGCTTGACCGCGAAGATGACGATGTCGGGCATCAGATCGCCGGGCAGGGCGGCGGCCGTCGAATAGGTGTTCACGCCCTGGCCGTCGGCCCGCAGCAGCAGCGCGTCGAGCGGCTCGACGACATGGACGTCCTGCGGCTTGAGCGTGCCGGTCGCCAGCCATCCGCGCAGCATGGCGAACCCCATATTGCCGCACCCGGCCAGCACAACGCTTGTCGGCTGAGAAATCAAACCTGTCCCCGTGATCATCGCTCCGGCGCGAAACTGCACCGGGCGCGGGGCGAACGCAAGGCTGCCGGCCTGCCGGTCAGGACCGCAGCGACATCCGCGCGCACAGCCTCAGGCCGGCCAGTGCCATGATCATCGTCAGCCAGATCGGATCGGCGCGGCGGAAGAAGAAGCTTTCGAGCGCCGCCGTCAGCACGGCGAAGACGATCACCATGAAGAAGAAGTCGGCGAGCGGCCCGTTGCCGGCCTGCCGGCCGGCCCGGACATAGTCGATCGCCGGGGCGAACACGGTCAGCCAGATCAGCATGAACAGGCCCGGCAGGCCGAAGAACAGCACGATGTCGAAGAAGCCGTTGTGCCCGTGCACGATGCCGCGCGGGTCCCAGGCGCGGTCGAAGGGCTGCTCGGTGGCGAGCAGCAGCGGCGTGCCCCAGAAACCGTCGAAACCGAACCCGGTCCACGGCCGCGCAAGCACGTAGTCGCCGGCGAAGTCCCAGATCGCGGTGCGGCCGGTGAAGGTCGTCGTCTCCGAGAAGGTGCGCAGCACCGCGTCGAAGGCCGGCACGAACACCGTGCCGACGGTCAGCGCGTGGGCGCCGGCGATCGCGACGACCGCGCCGATCGCGGCCGCAAGGCGCAGGCCGAAGAGCGCCGGCACGAGCACGATCGCGACGACGAGCGGGGCCAGCGCCAGCGCGGTCTTCGAGCCGGCGTTGAAGGCGAACACGAAGGCGAGCGCGGCGATCAGCGCGCCCGCCGCGAAATGGCGCCGCCGCATCAGGAAGATGCCGCCGAAGCCGATCATGATCATCACCGGCCCGGCGATGTTCTTGTGAAAGAAGACGCCGCGCCAGAGCCCGGCATGCTGCGCCTCAAGGTCGGAGGCCTGGTGGATGGACGAGACCGGATCGGCGACCAGCCCGCCATAGCACAGCGCCAGCAGCACGAGCGAAACGGTCTTCAGCGCCGTCTCGAAATCGCGCCCGGTCGCCGGCAGCAGCGTCACGGCGCCCGCCAGCGCGGTGACGATCAGCGAGAAGGCGACCGACCGCCAGACCCCGTCGGCCTCTCCGGTGAAGGCGGACAGGCCGACGATCGCGAACATGACGAGCCAGCCGACCGAGACGAACCGTGCGATCAGCCGGCGGTCGACCAGCGTCATCACCGTCGCAAGCACGACCGCGGCCATCGCCGAATAGCCGATCTGGCTGATCAGCATCCCCTCGCGGGCGAAATCGGTCTCGCCGCCCTCCGACACGCCGCCCGCGCCGAACGGGCGCAGCGAGATCCACATCAGGGCGAGCACCGCCATCGCCACCAGGAGCCGCAGCGTCTCCGGCGTGATCGCGGAGCCGGTCGCGCGCCGCTCAGTCGGCAGGGTTGCGGTATTGCTCATTGGCATAGCCGAATTCGGAAAGAAGGCGCCCGGCCGCCACATGCACCGGATAGAGCGCGTTGAGGACCACCCCGCCGCGCGCCAGACCGGCGGCCGCACGCAGCGGCGAAGCCGCCAGCAGCGCCAGCGTGCGCGCGATGGTCACGAGGCGGCCCAAAGGCTGGCCGGCCCGGCGGCGGTGCTCGATCAGCGCCGAGAGTTGGCCGTTGCGCAGCGACCGCTTCCGGATCCAGTCGCCGCTGACGCGGTTTTCCGGAACCGTCTCGTGCACACCCGCCTCGGCGCACCAGGCCTGCGCGAAGCCCTTGTCGCGCGCGCGCGACAAGAAGTCCGCGTCGCCGCCGCCGGTGAAGTTGAAGACCGGGTCCAGAAAGGGCTGATCCATCGCCTCCAGCACGTCGCGCCGGATCAGGAGGTTTCCCGACGAATAAAGCGCGGGCACCGGCCCGGTCGCCCGGTAGTGCGGCACGAACACCGGATGCCGGGTCCAGCCGGGGCGGGGACGGCCCTCGAAGACCGGCCATTGCGGCCCGCCGACCAGCGCGCAGTCATGGGCCCGCGAGGTCGCCGCCATCGTCTCGATCCAGTCGTCCGGGGCGACCTCGTCATCGTCGATCACGGCCAGATAGCGCAGATTGGCGAACCGCGTCAGCGCGGTGAACCAGCCGGCATTGTAGGCATGGCAGTTGCCGCGCCGGTGGGCGACGATCACCAGCCCCTGATAGCGGCCCTCGGCGAATTCCGGCCCGCAGGCGGCCGCGCCTGCGCGCTCGTCGGCCTCGTTCTCGATGACGATGACGGCGATGCGGCGCGCGGTTCTTTGTGCCGCGAGGCTGTCGAGCGTGCGCAGCAGGTGCTCGGGCCGGCGGAAGGTCGGAACGGTGACGACGATTTCGACCGCGTCGGGATCGAGACCGGGCGTCTGCGCGACGAGCGAGATCTGATCGGCCAGTCCATGTTTCATAAGAGGGGGCCCGGTGGGGTGTCCTCGGCAAACGACCACAAAGCCGTTAAGGAACGGTTCACCATCTCCATCTCAATCCGGCACAAAAGGTTAAACGGACCTTAACCGGTCTGCCGCTATCGATCCGGCGGTCCGTGAACGGTTTTCATTCATGCATCTTGTCTTCGCATCCTCCCTGGTTCCGTGCGGGCCGCCCGCCAGCGGCTTCGAGATCGCCAACGCGGCGATCGTCGACGGACTGCGCAGGGCCGGGGCACGGGTGAGCCATCTTGGCTTTCAATGGCCCGGTTCGACGCTGAGCGAACCGGACGAAACGATCAGCCTTGGCGCCATCGATCCGCGCACCGACACCGCGTCGACCGGCCGCAAGCTCGCATGGCTCCTTGCGGCGGTGCGCGCCGGGCTGCCGTTCGCGGCCGCCAAGCTGCGCATCGTCGACGACCGGCGCGTCGAACGGGCGCTCGACGAGGCCGGGCCGGTCGACGCCGTCATCGTCAACGGCACCGGCATGGGCGGCGCGTTCGAGCGGGTGCTCACCGGCCGGCCCTACCTCTATGTCGCGCACAATGTGGAGCACGCCACCGCCGCCGAGGCCGCCGGGCACGCGACCGGGCCGCTCGGGCGCGCCATGTATGCGCGGGAGGCGAGGCTTCTTCGGTCGCTGGAGACGCGTCTGGTGCGCGCCGCCGCGCAGACCTTCACGCTGACCGAGGAGGATCGCGCCGAACTCGGCCTTGCGGGCAGCGACCGCGCGCGCGTGCTGCCGCTGGTGATGCCGCGATCCGCCGAAACGCCCGGGCCCAGGGTGCCCGCCTTCGATATCGGCATGATCGGCACGTGGACATGGGCGCCGAACCGGATCGGGCTGGAATGGTTCCTGCAGTCGGTACTGCCGCAGTTGCCCGAAACCGTGACGGTCGCGATCGCCGGCCAGCTTCCGGCCGGCTTTCCGCGGCGCGACAAGCGCGTGCGGTTCCTGGGGCGGGTGATCGATGCCGCCCAGTTCCTGCGACAGTGCCGGGTGGTCGCGCTGACCGCGCGCGCCGGCACCGGCGTCCAGCTCAAGACGATCGAGACCTTCGAGGCGGGCCTTCCCGCCGTCGCGACGCCGTCGTCGGTGCGCGGGATCGCCGACATTCCGGCCAACGCGCGCGTCGTCGACGAGCCCGCCGCGTTCGCCAAGGCCCTTGCCGACCATGTCGTTGCGCATCGGACGGGCGCGCTCGCCGATGCCGATGGCGACGCGTTCCGTGCCGGCCAGATGGCGCGGATGGATGCCGCCATCGCCGCCGCGCTCGCCGGCATCGGTCGAGCGGTTAACCGCGATGACAATCGTGAGTTTTCCGCGCGGCCCGATTACGGCAAAACGAAGCAGCGTCAGGACGATATGACAATGACAGACATCGCTGCTACCGATACGGGCTGCGCCGGCGCCGACAAGCGCGACATACTCGGTGTCGACGTCTGCGACATCACGCGCGGCGAGGCGATCGAGCGGCTGCACGGCGAGATCGCCCGCGGCGTGCACCGGCGTGTCGCCTTTCTCAACGCCCACAGCGCCAACATCGCCGCCACCGACGCCGAGTTCCGGCGGACGCTGTCGCGTTTCGTCGTCCTGTCGGACGGCATCGGCGTCGATCTGGCCGCCCTGATGCTCTACGGGCGGCATTTCCGCGCCAATCTGAACGGCACCGATTTCGTGCCGGCGCTGCTGGCCGGCGCAACCGGTCCGCTTCGCGTCGCGCTCTACGGGGCGACACCGGGCACCGCCGAACGGGCGGCCGCCGCCTTCGCCGCGATCGACGACCGGCACGAATACCGCGCGCTGGCGCACGGCTACATCGACGCCCAAGAGCAGGGCCGCATGCTCGAAGCGCTCGCCGAATGGCGGCCGGACATCCTGCTGGTCGCGCTCGGCGTGCCGGCGCAGGAGAAGTGGATCGTCCGGAACATCGCGCCGAACCATTGCACGCTGGCGCTCGGCGTCGGCGCCCTTTTCGATTTCGTCGCGGGCTCGGTGCCGCGCGCGCCCGACTGGGTCCGCCGCATCCGCATGGAATGGGTCTACCGGCTGCTGCTCGAGCCGCGCCGGCTGTGGCGGCGCTACCTGCTCGGCAACCCGCTTTTCCTGGCCCGGATCGTCCGCCAGAAGGCGGGACACCGGCCTTGGGACGAGGACCGCGCATGACGCCGAAGAACGCGATCGTCACCGCCTCCTACGCGCCCGACTTCGAGCGCTGCGCGATCCTGTGCGAGACCATCGACCGGCACGTGACAGGCCATTCGTGCCACTATCTGCTCGTCGACACGGTCGACGCGCCGCTGTTCCGCCGGCTCGAGGGGCCCGACCGCCGGGTCATCACCGAGACCGAGCTGCTGCCGGCCTGGCTCCGCCGCATGCCGACCGCGCTGTCGCCGGGGGGGCGTCGCGTCTGGGTCAGCCCGTTCACGCTGCCGCTGCACGGATGGCACGTTCAGCAGATCAAGCGCATCGCGGTCGCCGCCCTGCTCGACGATGAGGGCCTTCTGTTCTGCGACTCCGATACCGCCTTCGTGCGCGACTACGACCTGTCGGACATGTGGGTCGGCGACCGCGTGCGCCTTTTCCGGCGCGAACACGGCGCGCGCGACACGCCCGTCGCCGATCACATGCGCTGGGTGGAGCATGCCGGCCGCACCCTCGGCATCGCCGAGGCCGACCGCAACGACCATGACTATGTCAGCCAGTTCGTCACCTGGCGACGCCGAACCGTGCTGGACATGTGCGACCATATCGAGCGCCTGCACGGCCGGCACTGGGTCTCGGTGCTCGGCCGTTCGCGCAAGTTCTCCGAATGCATGATCTACGGCGCCTATGTGGACTGCATCCTGGGCGGCGCCGGCCATCTCGTCGCCGACCGTCCCTATGGCGCGGTGCGCTGGTTCGATCCGGCCCCGACCGACGCCGAGCTCGACGCGATGATCGCCGGCCTCGAGCCATATCAGGTCGGCATCGGGGTGCAGGCCTTCGTCGACATGGAGCCCGGACGGTTCCGCGCCGCCGTGCTCGGAAGGCGCGCCAGGGCCGCCTGAGGCTAAACGCGCAGCGCCGGCCGGGCCATCGCCCGATAGGTCACCGCGAACGAGACCGCGTAGAGCAGCGCGAAGACCGCGTTGACCCAGACGAACCAGACCGACGGTTCCAGCCCGCGCGTCAGCAGCACGGCCATCAGGCCGGCCTTGAGCGACCCGATCACGGCGTAAAGGACAAGGCGCGTCACGGTCTGGCCGCGGCCGTAGAGCAGTTCGGACTGGTATTCGATCAGGTTGCGCAGGGCCGGCACGAACAGCACCGCGATCAGCAATGGCGCGGCCTGGGCGACATTGTCGCCCAGAATGTCCGGCTTGAACGAGAAGACGGCCGCCATCGCGACCAGGCCGAGCGTCGAGAGCACGAAGATGCCGGCCTCGAAGCCGGCGCGCATGCGCACGCTGTCGAGCATCTGCGGCCGCCGCATGAGGCGCTGGGCGAGCATCATCGAAAAGGTGCGCACGGGCATCGCCGTCAGGTCGACGAGGCGCATGACGATCGCATAGAGGCCCGCCGCCGTCGGGCCGGCGAGCGACAGCACGATCAGCTTGTCGAGTTCGTTCTGCAGGTAGAACAGGATCTCGGCGCCGCTGACCGACAGCGCGTCGCGAATGCGCCGGCCGAACAGGCGCAGCGGCAGGCGCAGCCGCAGCCGCGGATAGAACAGGGCCACGGCGACGAGCGCCATCGCGCCCTGCGAGACGAAATAGATCTGCGCCCAGCCGGCCAGGTCGGGCGCCGGCGACAGCGCCAGGGCCAGCGCCGCCAGCGCCTTGACCGAAAAGCCGAACACGATGATCAGCGAGGCCCGCCCGAACCGCTCAAGACCCTTGTTGACGTTGATCACCACCTCGAGCGTCCGCCAGAACAGGACCTCGGTGGCGACGATCAGCGCGAACGCCACAAGCGTCATCGCGTCCGCGAACAGCGCCGCGTGGACGGCCCAGCCGATGACCGCGACCAGCGGCAGCGACGCGGCGACGGCGGCGATGTAGCCGCCCGTATAGGCGCCGATCAGGTGCGGCTTGACCGTGGCGATCCGGTAGAGCGGCGACAGGAAGCCGAAGCCGGACAGGCGCGACAGCACGATGCCGACCGACGAGGCGGTCGCGAACAGGCCGAATTCGGCGATCGTCAGCGTGTTGGCGACGAGGTAGAAATAAAGGAGCTGGATGAACACACGGGCGCCGTCGCCCGAAAAGGCGCGCGCATATTTGCCCGCAAGCTGCGCGGCGGTTTCCGGGCTCCGGTGCGCCAGGGTCGACGCGCTGTTCAGACTTGCCTGTTTCACGCGCCGATCATGCCTTGCAACGCTTAAGATCGCGTTTTCCGGCGCGCGCGGCCCGGCCCCGCCCTTTGGTTGGGAATTCGGCCGTCCTGACCCCGCGTTAACTTTTTGTTTCCCACGCCTGTTTAGCGTGCGTTTACGATTTCGGCCGGAATGGGCTGGCCGGAAGGTATGCGTGCGGTTCCGATGTTCGATCCTGCCTCATCCGGCGCCTCGTCCTCCCTCCTGATGCGCGCAAGCGCCCGGGAAGGGGCCGGGTCCGACGATACCGGCCAAGACGGGCGCGACGGCCACCGGTCGGCCCGCGCGCGCCGCGCCGCACGTCGCCCGAACCCGTTGCTCGCCGCGCTCGGCCGGTCCGACGAGGACACCGCCGACACGCGGCCGGACCCGCCGGCGGAGGGGCGGTCGACCGAAGGCGAAAACCATGCACGGCCGAGCCCGCCCGTTTCTCCGCCGGCACCGCGCGCGGACCAGGGCCGACGCCGCGATGCATCGGAACCGGGCGCGCCGCTCGTCGATCCGATCGTGATGCTGTCGACGATCTGGCGCTGGCGGTTCGCGATCGCGCTTTGCACCGTGCTCGGCGGGATCATCGGCGTTCTGGTCGCCCTGTCGATCCCGCACCGCTACACGGCCTATTCGGAAGTGCTGATCGACCCGCGCGAGGTCCAGCTCGTCGGCCGCGATCTGGAGCGCGAGTTTCTGGCCAACGAGGCCGCGCTCGCCATCGTCGACAGCCGTCTTTCGCTGGTGCGGTCGCGTCCGGTCCTCGAACGCGTGATCGAGGCCACCAATCTCGACCAGGACCCCGAATTCAACGGTGCCTCCGAGGGCGGGATCGGCCTGCGCGACGGGCTCGGCGTGATCCTGTCGCTTTTCGGAGACGAGACCCCCGTCGAGACGTCGGCCCGCACCACGCTCGAGAACCTGCGCGACGCCATCGAGATCGACCGCACCACGCGCACCTTCGTCGTCACCATCGGCGTCGAGGCCAACGCGCCGCGCAAGGCCGCCATGCTGGCCAACGAGGTCACCCGCGCCTTCGTCGAGGAGCAGGGCTCGATCAGTTCGGACAAGGCGCGCGAGGCCAACACGGCGCTGACCGGCCGGCTCGACGAGCTGCAGGCCCGGGTCGAGCAGGCCGAGCGCAACATCGAGGAGTTCCGCGTCGAGAACGGGCTGGTCAGCGCCCAGGGGCGGCTGCTCAGCGAGGACGATCTCGCCGCCGCGAGCAACCAGCTCGCCGAAGCCCGCGCGGCGACGATCCGCGCCCGCTCCAAGGCCGAGGAGGCAAGCGCGATCACCATCGACGACGCGATCGCCGGCTCGGTGCCGATCGACCTGACCACACCGTCGCTGACCACCTTCCGGGCCCAGCATTCGTCGTTGCGCCAGACCGCCGCGCAACTCGAAGACCAGCTTGGTCCGCGCCATCCGCGCCTGACCGCCGCGCAGGCGGCGACCGAGGCGGCCCGCCAGGACATCGCCGCCGAACTCGGCCGCATCGTCCAGGGCGCGCAGTCCGAACTGCGCCGCGCGGTGCAGACCGAACAGGAACTGGCCGCCCAGGTCGCCCGCGCCAAGGCGGCCAAGAGCGATCAGAGCGAGGCGATGGTCACCCTGCGCGACCTGCAGGCCGAGGCCGAGGCCGCCCGCGCGATCTACAGCAGCGCGCTCCTGCGCGCCCGCGAGACCGGAGAGATCGGCGCGCTCGGCACGGTCAACGCGGCGATCCTGTCGCCGGCCGAACCGCCGCTGACCGCCTCGTCCATGTCGCGCAAGACGATCGCGATCGCCTTCACGATCGCCGGCTTCCTTGTTGGCCTGGGCATCGCCACGCTGGCCGGCCTGAAGAACGCGGTCAGTTTCGAAGCCTTCAAAGACGCCCGCACCGCCGCATCCGAACCGCCCGCCGGACCCCGACCCGGCGGCCCATCCCCGACACGCAAAGCCAGTCAGGACAAAACCACCATGCATCCCGGCTATCCCTACGCGCCCGCCCCGTATCAGCCGCAGCCGTCCGCCCAGCCGACGGCGTACGCGCAATCCCACACACCGCAGCACCAGCCCGGCAGCGGCTGGCCACCCGCTCCCCAGCCGTTCGGCCAACCCGCCAGCTGGCCGGGCCAGCCGCAGCCGTCGCCCTATCCGCAAGGGGGATATCCGCAGGCGCCCGGCGGCCACGGTGCCTATCCCCAGGCTGCCTATCCGCCGCAGATGCCGGCGCCGCCGCAGGCCGGCCATCCGGGCGGCTGGCAGCAGCCGCAGCCAGAGCCCGCGGCGATGCACGGCCCCTACGGCGCACCGGGCCAAGCCCCGCAGGCCGCGCCGGGCTACCAGCAGGCCCCCTGGCCCCAGCAGCCCGCGCCGACGGCCGCCCCGCACTGGCCGGCGCCCACGGCCTCCTATCCGGCAGCCGGCGCCCAGCCCCATGCGTCCGCGCCGCAGACGCGCGCGCCGGCATCCGACGAGATGGACGAGCTGCGCCGGTCGATCGACGACATCCGCGAGGTCGTCGAGGAGCTTGCCGCCCGCCGCGGCAATGTGCGCCGCTTCGCCTGACGGCCCAAAAACGCCAGACCGGGACGCAAAAACGGTGTCGCGCGCGGCGCCGTTTCTGCTTTAAGGCCGTCACGATCGATCACGGCAGAAATCGGGGGAGCCGGCATGGCGCACATCATCGACGGCAAGGCGGTCGCCGCCCAGGTCACGGACAAGGTCACCGAAGCCGCGGACGCGCTGCGCGCCGCCACCGGCGTGCAACCGGGACTGGCGGTGGTCATCGTCGGCGAGGATCCGGCCTCCAAGGTCTATGTCGCCAACAAGGGCCGCACCGCGCGCGCCTGCGGTTTTCTTTCGGTCGAGCACACGCTGCCCGAGGACACCGACCAAGCGGCGCTTCTGGGCCTAATCGAGGAACTGAACACCGATCCGGCGATCCACGGCATTCTGGTGCAGCTTCCGCTGCCCGCCCAGATCGACGCCGGCGCGGTGATCCAGGCGATCGCCCCGGAAAAGGACGTCGACGGCTTCCACTTCATCAATGTCGGCAAGCTGTCGACCGGCGAGACGCGGACCGCCTTCGTGCCGTGCACGCCGGCCGGCTCCATGCTGCTGCTGCAGACCGTCATGGAGCGTGACCTGTCCGGGCGCAACGCGGTGGTGATCGGTCGCTCCAACATCGTCGGCAAGCCGATGTTCAACCTGCTGCTGGCCGCCAACGCGACGGTCACCGTCGCCCATTCGCGCACCGCCGACCTGCCCGCCCTGTGCCGCACCGCCGACATCGTCGTCGCCGCAGTCGGCCGGCCGCAGATGGTCAAGGGCGACTGGATCAAGCCCGGCGCGACGGTGATCGACGTCGGCATGAACCGCATTCCCGCGCCCGAACGCGGCGAGGGCAAGACACGCCTTGTCGGTGATGTCGACTTCGAGGCGGCCGAAAAGGTCGCCGCCGCCATCACGCCGGTGCCCGGCGGGGTCGGCCCGATGACGATCGCGATGCTGATGGCCAATGCGTGCGTCGCCGCCCATCGCGCCGCCGGCCGGACGCCGCCGCGCTTCTGACGCACGCGCGCCCGGCGGCCGGCCCCGCCGGACCCGGGTACCGCAAGCGCGCTTTGGGGGCTTGCGCCGCCCATGGATTGCGGCCAGTGTCGCCGGTTGTCCGACGCCTCGCAATCCACGCCCTGCACAGACCTGATGTGATGACCACCGACACGCCGACGAGGCACTTCGCCTTCATCCTGGCCGAAGAGTTCTCCATGTTCTGCGTCTCGGCGGTGATCGACGTGCTGCGCACGGCCAACATGGTCACCGGCACCGACTATTATCGCTGGTCGACCGTCTCCCATGACGGCGAGCCGGTGCGCGCCTCAAACGGGCTGACGCTCAAGCCGATCTACTCCGTGGACGACCTGCCGCCGGCCGATCTGACCTTCATCGTCGCCTCGCTCACGCTCGACTTCCCGGGCCGGCAGAAGATCGTCAACGTGCTGCGCACGCTCGGCCGGCGCGGCGCCAGCCTCGGCGCCCTGTCGGTCGGCAGCCACATCCTCGCCCAGGCCGGCCAGCTCGAGGGCCACCGCTGCACCATCCACTGGGAGAACCGGGCCGGCTTCCGCGAGGCGTTCCCGCACATCGAGTGCACCTCCAACGTCTACGAGATCGACCGCAAGCGCTACACCGCCGCCGGCGGCACCACCGGCATCGACCTGATGCTGGAGATCGTGCGCGCCGATTTCGGCGCCGAGATCACCAACAAGGTGGCCAACAACTTCCAGTATGAGCGCATCCGCAGCCACGAGGACCGCCAGCGGGTAGGCCGCGAACCGGACCTGACCGGCAAGTCCGAAAAGCTCAAGCGGCTGACCGAGCTGATGGCCGACAATCTGGAGGAACCGCTGTCGGCCGGCGCTCTGGCCCGTTCGGTGGAACTGTCGGTGCGCCAGGTCGAGCGGCTGTTCCTGAAGCATCTGAACTCGACGCCCGGTCGCTACTACATGACCTTGCGTCTGGAGCGGGCGCGCCAGCTCCTGCGCCAGACCAACATCCCCATTCTGGAGGTCGCGCTGTCGACCGGCTTCACATCGCACTCCTATTTCGCGCAGAGTTACCGCATGCAGTTCGGCCGCGCGCCGAGCGACGAGCGGCGCAAGAGCTTCTGAAGGACATGAAACCAAACACGAGCCGGCGCGTTGAGCGCCATGCACTTGTTGCCCACGGGTTCCAGATCATCGGCTGGCGCGAGCGCGTCGCCCTGCCGGAACTGGGTGTCGATTTGATCCGCGCCAAGATCGACACCGGCGCGCTCACATCGGCCCTTCATGTCGAGGATCTCGCCTATTTCGAACGCAACGGCCGGCGCTGGGTGCGTTTCCACCCGCCCGGGCCGGACGGCAAGCCGCTGGCGAAGCCGGCCGAGGCGCGCCTGCGCGATTCGCGCGAGGTGCGTTCGAGCAGCGGCCAGGTCGAGCGCCGCTGCGTCATCGCCACGCCGTTCGTCATCGGCGCGGAAATGTTCCGCGCCGAGGTGACGCTGACCGACCGGACCGATATGGTCTACAACATGCTGGTCGGCCGCAGCGCGATGCGGATCGGCAAGCTGATCGTCGATCCGACCCGTTCGTGGATGGCCGGATCGCCCCGCCTCGAACCGCAGGCCAGTGAGTCCTCATGAAGATCGTCATGCTCGCCCGCAACGCCGACCTTTATTCGCACAGGCGTCTGAAGGAGGTCGCCGAGTCGCGCGGGCACACGTTCGACATCGTCAACACGCTGCACTGCTACATGAACATCACGTCGCGGCGGCCGTCGGTCTATTACAATGGCGAGAAGATGACCGGCTACGACGCGGTCATTCCGCGCATCGGCGCCTCGATCACCTTCTACGGCATGGCGGTGCTGCGCCAGTTCGAGATGATGGGCGTCTATCCGCTCAACGAATCGGTCGCCATCGGCCGCTCGCGCGACAAGCTGCGCTCGATGCAGCTTCTTGCCCGCGACGGGGTGGGACTGCCGGTCACCGCCTTCGCCTATGATCCCAAGCGCGCCGAGGACATCATCCGCATGACCGGCGGCCCGCCCGTGGTGATCAAGCTTCTGGAGGGCACGCAGGGCATCGGCGTCGTGCTGGCCGAGACGATGCAGTCGGCCAAGTCGGTGATCGAGGCGTTTCGCGGCGCCAAGGTGCACATCATGGCGCAGGAGTTCATCCGCGAGGCCGGCGGCACCGACATTCGCGCGCTCGTCGTCGGCGGCAAGGTCGTCGCGACCATGAAACGCTCGGGCAAGGCCGGCGAATTCCGCTCCAACCTGCACCGGGGCGGCGCCGCCGAGACCGTGCGCATCACCCCGGTGGAGCGCGCCACCGCCGTGCAGGCGGCCAAGACGATGGGCCTGAACGTGTGCGGCGTCGACATGCTGCGCTCGAACCACGGTCCGGTCGTCATGGAGGTCAACTCCTCGCCCGGCCTCGAGGGCGTCGAGAAGGCGACCGGCAAGGATGTCGCCGGGCGCATCATCGACCTTCTTGAAGCCAATGCCGAGCGCGCCAGGGCCAAGCGCGTCAAGTCCAAGACGCGCGGTCAGGGCTGATCGCGCCTGCGGTCCGCTGCCGCAGCACGGAGCGGCCGCTTGCGCGCGCCGCGCTTTCGCGCCAGACAGCCTTCATGAACGCCCGCCATCGCATCGGACGCCCCGGCACACGCGCCATCGCGGCGCGGCTGGCGCTCGTCATGGCGCTAGTGCTCGCGGCCTTCGCCCACCGGCCCGCCGCCGCGACGCCATCGGGCATGACGGCACTGCAGATCGCCCGGTACGTGCTGCCGGACGGCTCGCTTCCGGTGCTGTGCCTGCCGGGCCACGAGGGCGGCGTCGCCGCCGATGTCTGCGAATTCTGCCTGATCGCCGGAAGCGCTGCTCCGCCGGGTCCGGGCGCCTGCCTTCCGGTCCGCCATCGTCCCGTCGCGGGCGCAGTCGGCGCGTTTGCGCAGGCGGGCCCGCCGGTCGCGGCCACCCATCTTCAGACGGCGCCCTCGCGCGGCCCGCCGCCCGCCGCCTGACGCGCACCCGAACCACGATCCCTTTAGAGGCCGGCGCCACCGAGCGGTGGCCCGCACACCATCCATGAGAGAACGACCATGAAGAGAACCATACTGACCCTCGCCGCCGCCCTTATGGCGACCGGCGCTGCCTTCGCGCATGAAGAGCACACGGCCGGAGATCTGGTCATCGACCATCCGATCGCCCGCGCGACGCCGGCCGGCGCCCCCGTCTCGGGCGGCTACATGACGATCCGGAACACGGGCGATCAGGCCGACCGGCTGGTCGGCGGCAGCGCCAGTTTCGCCGGCAAGGTAGAGATCCACGAAATGGCCATGGACGGCGACGTCATGAAGATGCGCGAGATCGAAGGCGGCATCGAAATCCCCGCCGGCGGCGAGATCGTGCTGAAGCCGGGCGGCCTGCACGTGATGTTCATGCAGCTCGGCGAGCAGCTCGAGGAGGGCGCCGAACTGCCTGCGACGCTGACCTTCGAAAGGGCCGGCGATGTCGACGTCGTCTTCAGCGTCGAAAGCCTTGCGACGATCCGCGCGCAAATGGACGGCGGCATGGATCACGCCGACTGACCGACCGGACCGGCCGTGGCAGCGACTACTCAGCCGCCACGGCCGGTGTCTCGCGACGCTTTTCCGCGAGCGCCTGGCGAACGATCTGGAACGCCGAGGACAGAAACAGCGCCGCCATCAGCCCGGCGACGATCAGGTCGGGCCAGCCGGTCGCCGTGCCCCAGACGCCGAGCGCGGCGACCATGACCGCGACATTGCCGATCGCATCGTTGCGCGAGCACAGCCACACCGAGCGCACATTGGCGTCGCCATCCTTGTAGGCGACCAGCAGCAGCACGGACGCCAGGTTGGCGGCGAGCGCGACAAAGCCGATCGCGCCCATGATCGGCGCCGAGGGCACGCCGGCGATGAACACCTGGTGGACCGTCGAGCCGAACACCCAAAGGCCCATCACCAGCAGGCTGGCACCCTTGAACAGCGCGGCATTGGCGCGCACCGAAAGCGACGAACCGATCACCGCCAGCGAGATGCCGTAGGTCAGCGCATCGCCGAAAAAGTCGAGCGCATCGGCCTTCAGCGCCTGCGACCCGGCCATGTAACCCGCGCCCATCTCGACCGCGAACATCGTCGCGTTGATCGCGATGACGGCCCAAAGGCGCCGCTTGTAGTCGGCCGACATGCCGTCGAAGGGTGCGGGATCGTGGTTGCAGCAGCCGGCCATGGAACGCTCCTTGATTGGCGGTTGCAGCCAACCTAATCTCTCTAGCGACTAGAGCTTCAAGAGGGTTGTGCCATGTATTCGATCGGCGAACTGTCCCGGCGCACCGGCGTGAAGGTGCCGACGATCCGCTATTACGAGCAGATGGGGCTGCTCGCCGCCGCCGGTCGCACCGAGGGCAACCAGCGCCGGTATGACCGGGCCGGCCTGGAGCGGCTGAGCTTCATCCGGCACGCGCGCGATCTGGGCCTTTCGATCGAGGCCATTCGCGAACTGGCGGACCTGTCCGCACGGCCCGACGCGCCCTGCGCCGACGCGCACCGGATCGCCCGCGCGCACCGCTCGGCGATCCGCGCCCGGATCGACAAGCTGACCCGGCTCGAGGCCGAGCTGGGCCGGATCGAGACGGTGTGCGACGCCGAAACGGTCGGCGAATGCCGGATCATCGAGGCGCTGGCCGACCATGGCCTGTGCGCGGGAGAGCATTGACGCAAGCGTTCCGTGCGGCGGCCGGCACCGCCTCTGTCACAGGCGAGGCGACATCTGTACCATGGCGTGACGGCACCGCCGCCTTTGCCCGGCGCTGGCGGGCCCTATCTGTGGTGTCTCAAGGGAGGACCAAAACCATGATCAAACAGCTCGGTCTCGCCATTGTGCTTGCCGCCGCGTGCCTTGTGCCGGCCTTTGCCCAGCAGACGCCGGCGCCCGATAACGCCGAGGTCTACTTCATCGCGCCCGAGGACGGCGCGACGGTGCAGGCCCCCGTGACCGTTCTGTTCGGGCTCCGCAACGCCGGCGTCGCACCGGCCGGCGTCGAGATGGAAGGCACGCTGCATCACCATCTTTTCGTCAATCGCGCCCCGTTCGGCGAGGACGACGCGGCGATGAACATCCCGTCCGATGACAATCATCGGCACTTCGGCGGCGGACAGACCCAGACGACGCTCGATCTGGAACCGGGAGAGCACACGCTGCAGCTCGTCGGCGGCGACCACAACCACATCCCGCACGACCCGCCGGTCGTCTCGGACGTGATCACGATCACGGTGAAGTAAGCGTCAGCTCACCGGAACGCGTCGTCGGCGAGCTTGACGTCGACCGCGCCGTCCTGCGGCGCCGGCCCGGTCGCGGCGGGTGCAGGCATGAACACGCTGGCGCCCTGATCGGCGCGGCTGGCCACCCGGCGGAACGTTTCGAACAGTTCGCGCCCCACGCCATGCGTGTTGCCCGAAAGATCGGCTTGCGCCGGCGCGCGCGCCTCGAACTCGGCCTGATCGACCAGCACGTCGAGCCGGCCCGTGGCCGCGTCGACGCGCACCATGTCGCCCTCGCGGACCCTGGCGATCGGCCCGCCATCGACGGCCTCGGGCGTGACATGAATGGCCGCCGGCACCTTGCCCGAGGCGCCCGACATGCGCCCGTCGGTGACCAGCGCCACCATGTGCCCGCGATCCTGCAGGATGCCGAGCACCGGCGTGAGCTTGTGCAGTTCGGGCATGCCGTTCGCCTTGGGGCCCTGAAAACGGATCACCGCGACCATGTCGCCGTCGAGTTCCCCGGCCTTGAAGGCGGCCTGCAACTCGCTCTGGTCGTGGAAGATTTTCGCCGGCGCCTCGATGACATGACGCTCGGGCTTGACCGCCGAGACCTTGATGACGGCGTTGCCCAGATTGCCGGTCAGCATCTGCAGCCCGCCGCTCGGCTGGAACGCCTTGGCGAACGGGGCGAGCACCTTCTCGTCGCCCGAGACCTTAGGCGCGGGCCGGCGCGTGACGGTTCCGTCCTCGGCGCCGAGCCCCGGTTCGATCATGTAGGGATCGAGCCCGTGCCCCCACACGGTGCGCACGTCGCGGTGCAGGAGGCCGGCATCGGCCAGTTCGCGGATCATGAAGCCGAGCCCGCCGGCAGCGTGGAAATGGTTCACGTCGGCAAGCCCGTTCGGATAGACCCGCGCCAGCAGCGGCGTGACGTCGGACAGGTCCGAGATGTCCTGCCATGTCAGGGTGATGCCGGCCGCGGCGGCCATCGCGATCAGGTGGATGGTGTGGTTCGTCGACCCGCCCGTCGCGTGCAGGCCCACGACGCCGTTGACGACGGACCTTTCGTCGATCATCTCGCCGACCGGCGTGTACTCGTTGCCGAGCGCGGTGATCGCCAGCGCCCGTTTGGTCGCCTCGCGCGTCAGCGCCTCGCGCAGCGGCGTGTTGGGATTGACGAAGCTGGCGCCGGGAATGTGCAGGCCCATGATCTCCATGAGCATCTGGTTGGAGTTGGCCGTGCCGTAGAAGGTGCAGGTGCCCGGCCCGTGATAGGAGGCGCTTTCGGCTTCGAGCAGTTCGTCGCGGCCGACCTTGCCTTCGGCATAGAGCTGGCGGATGCGCGCCTTTTCGTCGTTGGGCAGGCCCGAGGTCATCGGCCCGGCCGGGATGAAAACCGCCGGCAGATGGCCGAAGGTGAGCGCGGCGATGACGAGCCCGGGCACGATCTTGTCGCATACGCCGAGATAAACCGCCGCGTCGAACATGTCGTGCGACAGGCCGACGCCCGCCGCGAGCGCGATCACGTCGCGCGAGAACAGCGACAGTTCCATGCCGGCCTGGCCTTGCGTGACGCCGTCGCACATGGCCGGCACGCCGCCTGCGACCTGCGCCACCGCGCCCGCCTCGCGCGCGGCCTGCTTGATGACCTGCGGAAAGGTCTCGAAGGGCTGATGCGCCGACAGCATGTCGTTATAGGCGGTGATGATGCCCAGATTGGCGACCACGTCGCCCTTCAGGTTCGCCTTGTCGGTGGTCCCGCACGCGGCGAACCCGTGCGCGAGGTTGCCGCAGGACAGTTTCGTGCGCTTGGGGCCCTGGCTGGCGCGCTCGGAAAGCCGTTCGAGATAGATCTCGCGCCCGGCGCGCGAGCGCTCGCGGATGCGATCGGTCACGGCGGCGATAGTGGCGTTGACGTCCTGGGCGGTCATGATCGTGCCTTCTGGCTGGAGGACAAAAGCTTTGAATGCGGTTCGAGACGCATTCCCGTCATTATTGGGGCGGAATTGGCTGCGGGCGTTCCGGTTCCTGTCAGTCGCCCCGACCCTCAAGGCCGGCCGCCCGGCGCAGCGCGTCGTTGATCCGCGTTTGCCATCCTTTGCCGCCTGCCTTGAAGTGGGCGATCACGTCGGGATCGAGCCGGATCGAGACCTGGCGGCGCGGTTTTGCAACCGGCGGCCGTCCGCGCCTCTTCTCCATGGCTGCGGCAAACTCCGGGAACGCTTCGGCGACGGTCTTGCCGGCGGGCTCATCGAGCTCATCGGCGCCCATCGGGCGTTCAAGATCCGGATCCGGACCAACCAGTTCGCCGCTCGCGGTCTCCACCCACCAACCGTCTTCATCCAGATGAAATCCGCCCTTCGCGATGAGCGCCTTCATGTCCCGGTCATAGGCCCGCCAGCGCCGCATCATTTCCGCGCCGTCTTCTTCAACCTCGGGGTCCAGATCCCTCGTTATGAAGGCCGGCCATTTCGTCATCGGCGGTTCCTCTCTGCCTTGCTCGCGCGCCGCACGGAGATGATCGACAAGGCTTCGGTTCCAAGCGGGCGGAAGATCACGGTGACGATGGACCCTTCGCCCAATGCACCAATGGCCCGCAATCGCGTCTCTGCGGCGTGTTCGATCAGCGCTCTTTCGAAGAATTCCAGCGTCAGATCGGCAAAGTCCAGCCCGTGCTTTTCGATGTTGAGCCGTCGCTTGTGTTCATCCCACTCTATCCGCATATTAAATGTGATACAATAAAGATCGGTTCAAGGACGGCCCTGGCGCCATTCACGGCGCCCAGAAGACATGGACGGGTGCGGCGCTCTGGTGCAGCACGGCGCGCACCGGCATTTCGGCCGTCTCGGTCCCGGCCAGCGCGGTCTCGAGCACGCCGCGCTTCTTCTCTCCCTCGATATGGAGCGCGACGAAGCGTGCGTCGAGGATCGGCCCGAGCGTCAGGGTCAGGCGCGGCTCGCCGGCCCCTTGCGCGTAGATCGGCAGGACCTTGCGGTGCGACCCGGTGTCGAGCGCCTCGGTCAGAAGATCGCCGCCCGGAAAGAACGAGGCGGTGTGCCCGTCCGTGCCCATGCCGAGCACGCAGGCATCGAGCCGATGGCCGTCCTGCGCGAAGGCCTCCTCGGACAGGCGGGCGCATTCGGCCGGCGTGTGCGCGTCCACCACATAGGGCACGAAGCGGGCGTTGGCGGCGCGGTTCTGCAGAAGGTGCCGGCGCACCAGCCCCGCATTGGCGCGCTCATGGTCCGGCGGCACCAGCCGCTCGTCGACGAGCAGCACCATCACCGAGCCCCAGTCGAGATCGGCCCGCGAGAGCACTTCGAAGAAGCGCTTGGGCGTCGAGCCGCCCGAGACGGCGAGCGACGCGTGCCCGCGCGTGGCAAGCCCGCCGGCGAGCTTGGCGGCGACGCCGGCGGCGAGCGCCTCGGCCAGTTTCTCGCGATCGGCATAGTCGTGGCGGTGGATGTCGGCCATCGCCTCACACGCTCTCGTGCCAGGTGCGCCCGTCGCGCTCGATCAGCGCGATCGAGGCGGACGGGCCCCAGGTGCCGGCGGTGTAGCGCTGGCACTGCTGGCCGGTGTCCTCCCAGGCCGACAGGATCGGGTCGATCCAGCGCCAGGCGGCCTCCACCTCGTCGCGGCGCATGAACAGCGTCTGGTTGCCGCGGATGACGTCCATGATCAGCCGCTCGTAGGCGTCCGGATTGCGCACGTTGAAGGCGGACGCAAAGCTCATGTCGAGCGGCACGTGTCTGAGGCGCATCCCGCCGGGACCGGGATCCTTGATCATGATCCACTGCTTGACGCCCTCGTCGGGCTGCAGGCGGATGACCAGATTGTTGGCCAGCAGCCGACCCGCGCCGTCGCCGAAGATCGAGTGCGGCACCGGCTTGAACGCGATGACGATCTCGGAGACGCGCGTGGTCATGCGCTTGCCGGTGCGCAGGTAGAACGGCACGCCGGCCCAGCGCCAGTTGCCGATCTCCGCCTTCACCGCGACGAAGGTCTCGGTGTTCGAAGCCCCGCCCTCGATCTCGTCGAGATAGCCCGGAACCGGCCCGCCGGCCGAGGCGCCCGGCCCGTACTGGCCGCGCACGGTGAGCTTTTCGACGTTGGCCTCGTCGATCGGCGCAAGCCCGCGCAGCACCTTCAGCTTCTCGTCGCGCACGGCGTTGGCGTCCATCGAGGAGGGCGGCTCCATCGCGACCAGGCACAGAAGCTGCAGCAGATGGTTCTGCACCATGTCGCGCAGCGCGCCGGCCTTGTCGTAATAGTCCGCGCGGCCCTCGACGCCGACGCCCTCGGCGACCGTGATCTGCACATGGTCGATATGGGCCGAGTTCCACAGCGGCTCGTAGAGCGTGTTGGCAAAGCGCAGCGCCATCAGGTTCTGCACCGTCTCCTTGCCCAGATAATGGTCGATGCGGAACGTCTGGTACTCGTCGAACACGCTGCCGAGCGTGTCGTTGAGTTCGCGCGCCGACTTCAGGTCGCGGCCGATCGGCTTTTCGACGATGATCCGCGTTTCCGGCGTGATCAGACCGTGATCGCGCAGCCGCGTGGCGATGTCGCCGAACAGCGACGGGCCGACGGCAAGATAGCAGGCGCGCTTCTTGCCGGTATCGGCGCCCAGAACCGCGCCGAGCGAATCCCAGCCGCGCTCGGACTTCACGTCGACCGACACATAGTCGAGCTTGCCGAGGAACTTCTCCACCTCGTCACTGTCGAGATCGTTCTTGACGTGCGTCTTCAGCGCCTCGTGCGCGAACGCGCGGTACTCGTTCGTCGACAGGTCCGACCGCGAGGCGCCGATGATGCGCGTCGGCTCGGTCATCTGGCCGTCCTTCTGGCGGTGGTAGAGCGCCGGCAGCAGCTTGCGCTCGGCAAGGTCGCCTGTACCGCCGAAGATGATGCAGTCGAACGGATCGACGGGAATGATCTGGCTGGACATGGTTCCGTCCGGGATGCGGGATTTCGGCCCGAGCATAATCTAATCGATTTAGCCCGACCAGACCCCGTCACGAAAAAAGGCGGGCCGAAGCCCGCCTCTCATCTGCTGTCCGGTCGGAAGGTGGTCCACCGGGCGCGTCCGTGCGTCAGATCACATAGGTCGCAAGCGGCGAAAAGCCGTTGAACGCGACGGTCGAATAGGTCGTCGTGTAGGCGCCCGTGCCGTCGATCAGGATCTCGTCGCCGGCGGTCAGCGTGATCGGCAGCGCATAGGGTGTCCGCTCGTAGAGCACGTCGGCGCTGTCGCAGGTCGGCCCGGCGAGAATGCATGGCGCGTGCGGGTCGGCATCCTTTTCGGTTAGCAGCGGGTAACGGATCGCCTCCTCCATGGTTTCGGCGAGCCCGCCGAACTTGCCGATATCGAGATAGACCCAGCGCGCCTGATCGGTGTCGGACTTGCGCGAGACCAGCACGATCTCGGCCTTGATCGTGCCCGCTGCGCCGACCAGACCCCGCCCCGGCTCCATGATGGTCTCGGGAATGCGGTTGCCGAAGTGCCGGCGCAGGGCGCCCGATATCGCCTGGCCGTACGCCCGCGCCGCCGGCACGTCCTTCAGGTACCGCGCCGGAAAGCCGCCGCCCAGATTGACCATCCCGAGTTCGACGCCGCGCCCGGCCATCTCGCCGAAGATCGCGGCAGCCGAAGCGAGCGCGCCGTCCCAGGCGTCGGGATCGGTCTGCTGCGAGCCGACATGGAACGAGATGCCGTACGGCGTCAGGCCGTGATGGCGCGCATATTCGAGCACCGACACGGCCATCGCGGGCTCGCAGCCGAACTTGCGCGACAGCGGCCAGTCGGCGCCGGCGCCGTCGCACAGGATGCGGCAGAACACGCGCGCGCCCGGTGCGGCACGGCCGAGCTTTTCGACTTCCTCATATGCGTCGACGGCAAACAGGCGCACGCCGAGCGCGAAGGCGCGCGCGATGTCGCGTTCCTTCTTGATCGTGTTGCCATAGGAGATGCGGGCCGGCGGGGCGCCGGCTGCCAGCGCCATCTCGATCTCCGGCACCGAGGCGCAGTCGAAGCTCGAGCCCATCGATGCGAGCAGTTCGAGCACTTCCGGCGCCGGGTTGGCCTTGACCGCGTAGAAGATCGCCGTGTCCGGCATCGCCTTGCGGAAGGTCTGGTAGTTGTCGCGCACGACATCGAGGTCGATGACGAGGCAGGGTCCCTCCGGCCGGCGCTCGGCGAGGAAGGAGCGGATGCGTTGGGTGGTCATGGTCGGTCCTCCTGACCCACGATTGGCGTTACGGGCTCGTGCCGCCGGCGATCGTGATCCTGCGGGTGAACCCCGCGCGGAACCCGATACCGGCGACATCGGGACGAGCCCCGCGAACGGGAGCCGCCCTCAGCGTCGAATTGCCAATGCGTCATCCGAATGGACCGGCCGCTTCACTTGGCAAGACTGTGTGTTGCCTCTTCGATCCTGCGCGGTGGAGACGCAGGTCCAGCAAAAGGCCCTCACCGTCGTTGCTTCAAGGCGCCCGGCGGGACATACGACCTTCCCGCCGCAATCCCGGTCATCGCCGGGCTTGCTTGTACCTTCGCCTGACATCGCCTCCTGTCCCTCCCCCTCGCCGGAAACCGGCTTTCGGGGGCGACCCACCCGCCTTCGCGGTTGCGAGGCGGATCGACGAGCCCTGCGTGGGCGCCCATGGGGCACGTGCGACCTTGGGCTGATGCGACAAATGCTCCAGAACGCGCGAAAATTCAAGTCCGCCTTGCACCGGGCGGGTTGCAAAGCGCGCAATTGCGGGCACTGTGGCGCGACCATCACATCGGGAGGTTTGCCATGCTCGATAAAGTCGACCGATCGACGGCGAGGACCGCCGGGGAGGGCCTTGCGGCCGGCAACGTCATCGACGGCCGCACCGCCGCCGCCCGTTCGGGCGCGACGATCGATGTCGCCTGCCCGTCCGACGGCGTGGCCTTCGCGACCATCGCCCGCTCGGATGCGGCCGATGTCGACGCCGCCGTCGCCAGCGCCCGCGCCGCCTTCGAGACCGGCCCCTGGGCGCGCATGAGCGCGCTCGAACGGGGCCGGCTGCTGTTTGCGCTGATGGACCGGATCGAGCAGAACGCGGCAGAACTCGCCGCGCTCGAAAGCCGCGACACCGGCAAGCCGGTTCGTCAGGGCATCACGGACGTCAAGGGCGCGATGCGCTATTTCGAGTTCAACGCCGGCGCCGCCGACAAGCTGACCGGCGACCAGATCCCGTTCCTGGATGGCTACACAGCGCTCGCCCTGCGCGAGCCGCACGGCGTCGTGGCCGGCATCATCCCGTGGAACTATCCCATGCAGATCCTCGGCCGCGTCGCCGGCGCCGCCCTCGCCATGGGCAACACGCTGGTGATCAAGCCCGCCGAGGACGCCTCGCTCACGACGGTGCGGATCGCCGAACTGGCGCTCGAGGCCGGCTTTCCGCCCGGCGTGTTCAACGTCGTTACCGGCTACGGACAGGAGGCCGGCGCGCCGCTGTCGGCCCACCGGGACGTCGATTACGTCACCTTCACCGGCTCGCCCGCAACCGGCACCGCGATCCAGCAGGCCGCCGCCGTCAACAATCGCGGCGTGACGATGGAGCTGGGCGGCAAGTCCCCGCAAATCGTCTTCGCCGACGCCGATCTGGACGCGGCGATGCCGGTTCTGGTCAATGCGATCATCCAGAACGGCGGCCAGACCTGTTCGGCCGGCAGCCGCATCCTGGTCGAACGCCCGCTCCATGACGAGGTCGCCGGCCGGCTCGCCGAGCGCTTTGCCGAACTGGTCGCCGAGCCGCACTGGGCCGACGGCGCTCTGGGCCCGCTCGTCAACGCGACTCAGGCCGAACGGGTCAACCGCTTCGTCGAGGCGGCGCGCGCGGCCGGAACGCCGGTGCTCGCCGAAGGCCGGATCGCCGATGACGCGCCCACCGCCGGCCACTATGTCGCGCCGGTCCTGTTCGGCGGCGTCGATCCGCAAAGCGATCTGGCGCGCGAGGAGGTGTTCGGACCGGTCCTGTCGATGCTCGCCTTCGACGACGAGGCCGAGGCGATCCGTCTGGCCAACGCGACCGATTACGGGCTCGTCGCGGCGGTATGGACGCGCGACGGCGGCCGCCAGTTCCGCGTCGCCCGCGCGATCCGGTCGGGCCAGGTCTTCGTCAACTGCTTCGGCGCGGGCGGCGGTGTCGAACTGCCGTTCGGCGGGGTCAAGAAGTCGGGCCATGGCCGCGAGAAGGGGCTCGAGGCCCTGCGCGACATGAGCGCGACCAAGGCGATCGTCTTCAACCACGGATAGGATGCATGGGAAGACTTGAAGGCAAGGTCGCCATCGTCACCGGCGGCGCCGGCGGCTTCGGCGAGGGCATGGTGCGGCGCTTCGCCCAGGAGGGCGCGCGGGTGCTGATCGCCGATCTGAACGGCAAGCGGGCCGAAACGCTCGCCGCAGAACTGGGTCCGGCGACGGTGCCGCTGAAGGTCGACGTCTCGCTCGGTTCGGACATTGCGGCCATGGTCGAGACCGCGCACGACGCCTTCGGCCGCATCGACATCATGGTCAACAATGCCGGCTACAGCCACCGCAACGGCGATCTCGCCGCCGTCAGCGAGGACGATTTCGATCTCATCTTCGCGGTCAACATGAAGGCGATCTACCGGTCGACGCTCGCCGTGGTGCCGATCATGGAGGGCCAGGGCGGCGGCGCGATCATCACCACCGCCTCGACCGCCGGGCTCCGGCCGCGTCCGGGCCTGACCTGGTACAACGCCTCCAAGGGCTGGGCGATCACCGCGACCAAGTCGATGGCCGTCGAGCTTGCGCCCAGGAACATCCGCGTCAACTGCCTGGCGCCGGTCGCCGGCGAGACCGGCATGCTGGCCACCTTCATGGGCACCGACACGCCGGAAATGCGCGAGAAGTTCAAGTCGGTGATTCCGCTGGGGCGCTTTTCGACGCCCGCCGACATCGCCAATGCCGCGCTCTATCTGGCCTCGGACGAAGCGTCCTTCATCACCGGCGTGGCGCTGGAGGTCGATGGCGGCCGCTGCGTCTGACCGGACGGCGGCCTTGTCGCGGGAACCCGGGCCCGCCGGCCGCGTTCTGTCGCAATGCGCGACAAGACCCTCGCCATCGTCGGGGCCGCCCACGTCCACCTGCCCGATCACGTGCGGGTGGCGGGCGAGGCCGGCTTTTCGATCGGCGCCGTTTTCGACCGGAACGCGGCACGCGCCGAACGCTGGGCCGGCGAGACCGGCGCCCGCGCCGTCGCCGACCGTGCCGCGATCACCCCCGACGAAATCGCCGGCGCCATCGTGTGTTCGGAGACCGCCCATCACGAGGCCGACATCGCATTCCTGCTCGAGGCGGGCATTCCGGTCTTCACCGAAAAGCCGCTCGCCGGCGACGCCGCCGCCGCGCGCCGGATCGCCGAGGCGGCCGCGCGGACCGGCACGCTGCTGCACACAGGCTTCTTCATGCGCACCAACCCGCCTCTTGCCGAACTGCGCGACAGGGTTCGGGGCGGCGAACTGGGCGATGTCGTGGAAGTGCGCGGGCGCTTCGCCCACGACGGCGCCTACGCCGACTGGCTCGACCTGTCCGGCTGGATGACGACGCCCGATCTGGCCTGCTATGGCGGGTTCGCCGACGAGGGAGTTCATGTCATCGATCTTCTGATGTGGATGGCCGGGCCGGTCGCCGGCGGCGCGGCACGCCTCGGCCATGCGCGCGGCTTTACGGTCGACGACCATGGCGCGGCCGCGCTGAGCTTCAAGAGCGGCGCCACCGGGGCGGTGCAGGCCGGATGGACGGACCGCACGATGCGGCTCGAGATCGAACTGATCGGCACCGAGGCCGGTGCGACGGTCGGCGACGGCAAGGTCGAGATCACGGGCAGGGGCGAGGACGCGCCGCGCTGGTCCGCCTCGCTGAGCCCGCTCGATGCGGGCCAGGGCCTGGTGCCCTTTCTCGCCGCGCTCGAGGGCCGTCCAGCCGACGCGCTTGTGACGCCCGACGAGGCGGCCGCCGTCAACGCCGTGCTCGATCTGCTCTACGACCGCGCGGCCTGACCGGCCTGCTCTTCCAGTTTCGCGATGATGTCGCGTGTGATCGCCTGATCGGCGTCCGCCGCCTCGAGCGGGCACGGCTTCGAAAGCCGCTCTCGGGCGCTCTTCATCGTGAAGCCGTTGGCCGCCTTCAACTGGCCGAGCGCCCGCCAGGTGACCGGCATGGCGACCGGCGCGCCGGGGCGCGACCGCACCGAATAGGGCGCGATCGCCGTCGAGCCGCGCTCGTTGCGCAGCCAGTCGATGAACACCTTGCCCTTGCGCTTGGCCTTGGACATGGTGGCGACATAGCGGTTGGGCTCGGCCTCGGCGAAGATCGTCGCGACGGTCCGGGCGAAAAGCGTCACCGTCTCCCATCCGACCGTGCGGCGCAGCGGCACGATGACGTGCACGCCCTTGCCGCCGGTCACCATGGCGACGCTTTCAAGCCCGAGCCCGGACAGGAAATCGCGGACCGCTTTTGCCGCATGCCTGACCGCGTCGAAGTCGACCCCGTCCCCCGGATCGAGGTCGAAGACGACCCGGTCGGGCTTTTCGAGATTGTCGGTCCGCGCGCCCCAGACATGGAATTCGATCGCGCCCATCTGCGCGGCGGCGACGAAGCCGTCCGGCCGGTCGATGACGAGATAGTCTTCCGCGTCGCCGGACTTCTCCTTGATCGGCACGGATGCGATCTCGTCCGGAAAGCCCTTGCCGGCATGCTTCTGGAAGAAGCAGTCGCCCTCGATGCCGCGCGGGCAGCGCACCAGCGAGACGGGACGGCCGCCGGCGAGCGCCAGCATGCGTTCGGCCACCACGCCATAATAGCGGGCGACGTCGGCCTTGGTGCAGCCGGCCTCGGGAAAGACCGTGCGGTCTCCGCTCGAAATGGCGATCGACCGCACGGTCAGCGTCCCGTCGTCGCCGCCGGCATCGTCCGCATCGGCCTGCGTGTCGTTGTCCATGCTCACGGTCCCGGCCTCCTTGTCCTCGCGCAGCCCCTCGAAGCGGCCGTGCCGGATTCGCCCGTCGGCGGTCAGTTCGGCATAGCCGATCTCGGCGACCAGCTTCGGCGTCAGCCAGCGCGCGTCGCGGGCGATCTCGCGCGGCACCTCGTCGTCGAACGGCGCGGTCTTGCGCCCGAGCCTTGCGAACCGGCTCTCGAGCCGGTCGAGCGTCGCCGCGTCGAACCCCGTGCCCACGCGCCCGCGATAGACGAGCCTGCCGTCCTCGCGCGTGCCAAGCAGGATCGAGGCGAACGGCCGCCCGCTTGCCTCGGACGGCGTCGTGCCGGCGATCACGAACTCGCGCCGCCGTTCCGCCTTGACCTTGCGCCACTTGCCCGACCGCCTGCCCGTATAGAGGCTGTCGGCGCGCTTCGAGATGATGCCCTCGGCGCCGCCCTCCGCAAAGCCCGCAAAGACCTGCCGCCCGCGCCCGCGAATATGGTCGGTATAGCGCACCGGCCCGCCCTCGGGCGCGCTGTCGAGCAGGGCGGCGAGCTTTTCCTTGCGCTCGGCGAGCGGCGTCTTCTTCAGCGATGCGCCGTCCAGTTCGATCAGGTCGAACGCCATGAACCGCACCGGCCGGCCGGTCTTCAGATCGGTCTGCAGATCGGAGAAGCCCGCCGTCGCCGGATCGCCGGCCTGACCCGAGACCACCTCGCCGTCGATCAGCGCGCTGTCGCAGTCGATGAACGCGAACGCCTCGGCGAGGCCGTGGAACCGGTCGGTCCAGTCCTTGCCCGAGCGCGTGTAAAGGCGCACGCCGCCCGTGCCGAGCGCGGCAAGGCAGCGATAGCCGTCGAATTTCGGTTCGTGCAGCCAGTCATCGCCCTCGGGCGCCTCGTTAACGAGGACGGCCAGTTCCGGCGCGGTGAATTTCGGCGTCTTCTTGCCGAATTGCTCGGCCGGATCGGGCGGCTTCCCATCATCGCCGGGGGGCACGTCCTCGGCGATCTCGTCCATCGTCCGGCCGGTCAGCGCGCTGGTGTCGAACGCCTCGGTCAGGTGATCCTCGTCTTCGGTCGCCGCCGCGTCGCGCTCCTTGATCAGGAGCCAGTTCTCGCGCTTTTCGCCCTTGCGGCGGCGCATCCGCACCAGCGCCCAGGCGCCGCTCATGCGCGCGCCGTGCAGGTCGAACCCCAGCTTGCCCTTGTCGAGACCTTCCTCGACATCGCCGTGCGGCGCCCACCAGCCCTTGTCCCAGACCATGACGGTGCCGCCGCCATATTCGTCCTTGGGGATGGTGCCCTCGAAGTCCTGATAGTCGAGCGGGTGGTCCTCGGTGCGCACGGCCAGCCGCTTGACCGACGGATCGTCGCTCGGCCCCTTCGTCACCGCCCAGCTCAGCAGCACGCCGTCCCATTCCAGCCGGAAATCGAAATGCAGGCGGGTCGCATCGTGCTTCTGGACGACGAAGACGGGCTTGCCGCGCTTTTTGGGTATTGCTTCCCCGGACGGTTCGCCCGTGACCGAGAAATCGCGTCTGGCCGCATAGTCGGACAGCCTGTCGGACTTCTGCGCCATCGCTCAGGCCGATTTCTTCTTCTGCGAGCCCGAAGAGCGCGACGATTTCGCGCCGCCCTTGGAGGAGGACTTCGACCTTGACGATGCTTTGGACGACGAACCGGACGACCGCCTGCCGCGCTTCTTGCCCGGTTCGGCCTCGTCGAGGCTTTCCTTGAGCGCGCTCATCAGGTCGACCACATTGTCGCCGCGCGGGCGCGGTTCCGCGTCCTCGGATTCGACGCGCCTTGTCGACTTGTTCTTGAGTTTCCGGTCGATCAGCGCCCGCAGCGCTTCCTCGTAGCTGTTGGTGAAGGCCGACGCGTCGAACGGCGCGGTCTTCCGATCGATCAGCGAGGTGGCGACGTCGAGCAGTTCGGCGTCGGGCTCGGCATCGCCGACCGACGAGAACATCGGCTCGGCCTCGCGGATTTCCTCCTCATAGTGCAGCGTCTCCATCAGCAGCCCGTCGCCGCACGGGCGGATCGCCGCCAGATATTCCTTGCCGCGCATGGTGATCTGGCAAAGACCGGTCTTGGAACTGTCGCGCAGCGCGTCGCGCACCACGCGATAGGCATCCTCGGCAAGCTCGTCGGCCGGCGTGATGTAGTAGGGCTTGTTGAAGTAGATCGGCGGGATTTCGCCCTGCTCGACGAACTGGACGATCTCCATCGTCTTCTTCGTCTCCAGCTTGATCGCGTCGATCTCGTCGGGGTCGAGCAGGATGTAGCTGTCGTCGTCATATTCGAAGCCCTTGACGATCTCGTCGCGATCGACGGGCCCCATGCCGGGCACGGTCTTCTCGTAGCGGATCGGCTTGCCCGACGGCTCGTGGATCTGCCGGAAGCGGATCTTCGCCGACGATTTCGTCGCCGAATAGACCTCGACCGGGATCGAGACGAGCGAGAGCCGCAACTGGCCCTTCCAGATCGGCCGCGCCGCCATGACGCCTCAGGCCGTTTCCGGCTTCTGCGCCCAGAAGCCTGGCAGTCCGCCGCAATAGCTCGGCACGTTGATCGTGTCCTCGACGGTCGCGTACATCAGCGCGTCGGGATAGGCGATGCGCTCGCCCTGGTCTTCGCCGCGCGGCGTGTAGACGCCCGTATAGAGCGCGGTGAGCACGCGCTTGCGCAATTCGTCCGGCAGCGCATCGCGCCCGATGATCGCGCGCTTTTCCAGTTCGCTCATCCTGTCGGCCAGCGCGGCGACCAGCTGCCGGGGCAGGGGATCGAACCCGGAAAGCTCCCTGAGCCGGGCGGCGAACCGTTCGAACTCGGCAAAAGGCTGCGCGCGCGCGGCGGCGGTCGGCGCCAGCATTGCCGCGGTCGTCAGGAGCGCGAAGCGGCGCCGTGTCAGGAGTGCGATGGTGCTCATGGTTCGTCCTCCTGCGAACGCCAGGCTCCGTAATAGTCGGCGACCGCGTCGATCTCGGAAGGGGTCAGTTGCGCGGCGAACGCGCGCATCCGGCCCATCGTGTCCGACCGGCGGTCGCCATCGGCATAGGCGCGCAGTTCATGCGCCAGATAGGCGGGGTCGCGGCCGATCAGGATCGGCGCGAGGCGGCCGGTATCGTCGGCCGAAACCCCGTGGCACGAGGCGCAGGGCGGCACGCCGCGCTCCCAGGAGCCGTTGACGGCGAGCGACCAGCCGGTCGTGTCGGCCTCTTCGCGCGCGGGCGGACGAAGGTCGGGCTGCGGCGCGTCGGCATAGAGCCGTGCCATCGCCGCCGCCCCGCCCTCGCCGAGCGCGGTGGCGGTCTTTTCCATCTGGCGATGCTGCCTGAGCCCCTTGCGGTAGGCTTCGAGCTGATGGGCGATGTAGCGGGCGGGCTGGCCGGACAGGTCCGGGAAGGGGCCGGGCACGGACGGGCGCGCCGCCGTCGAGGCGGTGCTGTCATGGCAGGCCGAACAATCGAGCAGCACATCGGCCGACTGGGACTGCGCCGTCCCGCCGGCGGAAAGGGAAAGCGCGGCGGAAACGGCGATCGGCGCAAGACGGAAAGGCAAGCGGCAGGTCATTGCGTCCGTGCCTCCTCGACGATGTGCGCGGCCATGCGCGTGGCGAGCGCGGCGATGGTCAGCGTCGAATTGACCGACGAGCCCGACGGGAAGGTGCTGGACGAGGAGATCCACAGGTTCGGGTGATCGTGGGTGCGACAATCGCCGTCGACGACGCTGTCGCGCGGATCGTCGCCCATGATCGTCGCGCCCATGATGTGGTTGTTGGGATAAAAGCCTTCATTGTGCCGCACGCTTTCGGGCCTGGCACCGAACAGCGGCATCATCGCCTCGACGCGGCGACGCGTGTCTTCGGCCGCCCGGCGCACATAGTCGTCGATGGAGTAGTGAATTTCCGGGCGTGGTATGCCGAGCTTGTCGGTGAGCTTTTCGGTCGATGGCACGATCCGGTTGGCCGGATCGGGGAGCTGCTCGTTGAATGAGTAGATGATCTGCCGGCGCGCGGCGCGATAGCGCACCGCCTCGCGCAGTTCGTCACCGGTCAGCCCTTCCTCGATGGCCTCGGTGGTGACTTCGCCGACATGGGTCTTGTTGTCGGGCATCAGCTTGCGGGCGGCATAGTCACGGCGGAACTCGCCGTCGCGCAGATTGACGATGCCCGAAAGGATGTTCGGTCCGCGCCCGGGCCACAGCGGCATCTCGCTGTCGAACGTGTGGCCGGTGCCGGGGTGATCCATCAGGTTGCGGCCGACCATGTCCGACGAGTTGCCGACACCGTCGGGCGCGTTCTCCTGCGTCGACATCAGCATGATCTTCGGCGTCTCTATGCCGTTGGCCGCCAGGACGAAGCGTTCGGCCTCGATGCGGAACTCCTCGCCGTCGGGCGTCAGGTAGCGGGCGGCGACGATGCGCCCGTCCTCGCCGACCTCGAGGAAATGGACGACCGCGTTGACGATCAGCTCCGCGCCGGCGGCCTCGGCCTTTTCGACCGACATGTTGCCCGAATATTGCGCCCCGATCGGACAGATCGGCATGCAGTTGGCGTTGCCGCAGCACGGCGGCCGGCCGTCATAGACCTGCTGGTTGTTGCGGCATTGCGGGGCGGGGATGAGGGTGTATCCGGCCGAGGTCAGCTTTTCCGCAAAGACCTGGTCGAGATAGGAATAGGGCGCCGGCGGCATCGGATAGGGCTTGGAGCGCGGCGCATCGAACGGCGCGTTCTCCGGACCGGCGACGCCCAGTTCGACTTCCGCTTCATAGTACCAGGGCTCGATGTCATCGTACGAGATCGGCCAGTCGCGGCCGACGCCGTAGAGCGACTTGATCCGCATGTCGTTGGGCAGGTAGCGCCAGGTCGCCGCGCCCCAGTGCCAGGTCGTGCCGCCGACCGCGCGGATATATTGCTGCTCGTAGGGGTCAGGCCCTTTCTGGATCAGATAGGCGCCCGGGTCCGACGGGTCGGGCTGCGGCGCATGGTCGTTTTCCGGATATGGCGACATCAGGTCCTGGGGATGGGCCTGCCGGAACCGCCTGACGAGATCGGCGCGGTCGAGCCGCGGGCCGCAATCGAGGATCGTCACGCGCATGCCGGCCTCGGCGGCGCGCTTGGCCACCAGCCCGCCGGCGACGCCCGCGCCGATGACGCACAGTTGCGGGCTTTGCGGCAGTGTCGTGACCATCTGATAACTCCCTCCGGCTCCGGTCAAACGCGCGTCGTTCCGTCCGGTTCCCGGTTCGGCGCGGTCGTCACGGTCACGGTCGGCGCCAACGAGACGATTGCCACCGGCGCCCTTCAGCCGGCGCGGCTGGGGGCAGGGCGAGCCTCGCCGTCCTCGGCCTGCACCAGAACCCGCACGATCAGAAGCCCGATCGCGGCAACGAACACCGCCGCGCCGAACACCCACATCATCCCGCCGGCGAGCGCCTGGTCGGTTAGCGCCGTCAGCCCGTAGGGCGGCGTCGTCGCCTCGTGCCACAGGTGCCAGGGCTCGCCGGAAAAGACCAGCAACGCCGACAGCACCGACATCTGCGTGCCGACCACGATGGCCGACAGGAAGCTCTGGAGCGGCCGGGGTTCCATCTGCGTGATGATGGCGGCCCAGTACGCCACCGCCGCGCCCAGAAGGCTCAGATGCATCGCCCAGTAGGTCCAGTCGCTCTCCAGCGTCGCCTGGTAGGGCGTCGGCAGATGCCAGAACCAGAAAAAGGCCGAAAAGACGATCGCGGCCGCCATCGGCGACACGCGGCGGCCGTTGAACGCGCGGGCAAGCAGCGGCGCGGCGATCAGCGTCAGCACCAGGTGCTGGCCGACGCGGGCGGAGAACAGCGCCATCGACAGGGCGCAGAGCGGCGAGACGAACATGATCGCAGTGATGGCCAGCCCGGCGAAATAGCTGGTGCGACGCGGGCCCTTGGCCAGACGCCAGAACCCGAATGCGCATGCGGCGACAAGGCCGGCCAGCAGGAACGGGTCCAGCGTCCAGCGCGCCATCAGCTCGGCCGGCACCGGTGGCATGCCGCAGAAGGGGACATAGTCGGGATCGGCGGTGAACATGTCAGCCTCCGCAGTTGGCAAAGAAGGGAAAGGCAATCGCACTGAGCACGATGGCGATCACCGAGATGACCGCCGCCAGCCGGATCGCGGTCGCCATGTCGTCGTTCTTGCGGCGCGCGGGCACGCGCAAGATCGGCAGGCCCGCGCCGATCAGCGCGATGATCGTGGCGATGAAGCTGAGCGTCTGCATCGTCGTTATCGACATCAGCGCGCGCGGCGAGCAGGCCGCCGAGACCAGCGCGTAGAGGATGGTGAAATGGATCGCCCACAGCGTGATTGGCGCTGCGAGCGCCAGAACCTGGTTGCGGCGTATCGTCATGGGATCACTCCATGGGCGGCCAGCAGCAGCCCGCCGGTGATGACCGCGAACAGCGCGACGCCCTTTGCATAGGGTGAGAGGTTGAAGTCGGCGACGTGCTGGCCGGGCCGGGTCTGCCCGGTCAGCTTGCGCAGCGCGTTGAACAGCGCCCACCAGACCAGCACGAACACGAGCACGCCGACATAGGCGACGATCGCCCAGGCGGTCGCGCCGAGCGCGGTCGCCTCGCGGTCGATGTGCGCGATGGCGAGATAGAGAAGCCCGCCGGTTGCGCCGGCGAGCGCGGCCGTCACGATGCCGGTCAGCGCGGCCGGGATGAGGCTGTCGCGCAGCGTCAGCGCCCGGGTCAGCGTGGCAAAGCCGACCATGAAGATCGCCGCGACGATCGCGCCTGCGGCCATCAGCGGATCGGGTCGCGCCACCTGGTCGGCGAAGGCCGGAAAGGTCAGCCACAGATAAAGAAGGCCGAACACGAGCGAGAAATAGAGCGCGCCCAGGATCAAGAGCGTGCCGATCACGGCGATGTAGGTGTGGCTGCGCCGGTCCGCCTTGTCGACCGGAAGCCGGTAGCCGAGCCCGGCATCGCGCGTCACGCCGCTGTCGGACGGCTCCCACGCCCAGGCGGTGAAGCCGGCCATCATGGCGACGAAGCCGGCCGCCGTGACCCAGTAGGCGCTGGCGAGCGTCGCGCCGAACATCACCGCGACCGCAAAGGCGGTGAAGAGCGGCACCCATGTCGGGTGCGGCAGCCGGGCGATGTGCAGCGGTTCGCCCGTCAGCGGATCGCAACCGAGCGTCTCGCGGCGATGGTCCGGATAGGCGCGCAGGACGCCGTTCACGCGCGCCGGATCGGTGCCGGTCAGCTCGGGCTGGTCCCACAGCGGCTCGCGGCTGGTCACCGGCGGGATCGCGCGGAAATTGTAGCCCGGCGCGACGGTCGGATAGAGCCATTCCATCGTGCCGGCGCCCCACGGGTTGCGGCCGGCGGGCGCGCCACGCGACAGGTGGCGGAAGAAATCGAAGATGAACAGCGCCACGCCGGCGGCGAGAATGTACGAGCCGATCGAGGACAGCATGTTCAGCCGGTCCCAGCCGATATCCTCGGGATAGGTGGCGACGCGCCGCGGCATGCCGCGCAGGCCGGTGACGTGCATCAGGAAGAAGGTGGCGTTGAAGCCGATGAACATCAGCCAGAACACCCATTTGCCGAGCGCCTCCGACATCATCCGCCCGGTGAAATGCGGCACCCAGTAGTAGAACGCGCCGAACAGCGGGAAGACCATGCCGCCGATCAGCACGTAGTGGAGGTGCGCGACGACGAAATAGCTGTCATGGGCCTGGAAGTTGAACGGCACCGAGGCGAGCATGACGCCGGTCAGCCCCCCCAGGACGAAGATGAACAGGAAGCCGAAGATGAACAGCATCGGCGTGGTGATACGCGGGCGCGCCTGGGCCAGCGTCGCGATGAAACAGAAGATCTGTATCCCGGTCGGTATCGCCACCATGGTCGATGCAGCCGAAAACAGCGACAGCGACATCGCCGGAATGCCCGTCGTGAACATGTGGTGGGCCCAAAGGCCGAAGCTGATGAAGCCCATGGTGACGACGGCGGCCACGGTGAAGCCGTAGCCGAACAGCGGCCGGCCGACGAAGGTCGGCAACATGGTCGCCACCATGCCGGCGGCGGGCAGGAAGATGATGTAGACTTCCGGGTGCCCGAAGATCCAGAACAGGTGCTGCCACAGGAGCGGATCACCGCCGGCGGCCGGATCGAAGAAGGGCAGGCCGAGCAGGCGCTGGCTTTCGAGCAGGATCGAACCGATGATCAGCGGCGGAAAGCCGATCGCGATCATGAAGGCGGTGATCAGCAGGTACCAGGCGAAGATCGGCATCCTCGTCAGGCTCATGCCCGGCGCGCGGGCGCACAGGATCGCCGCGATCAGTTCGACCGCCGCGGTCACCGATGCGATCTCGGCAAAGGTGATGCCGATCAGCCAGAAGTCGGCCGAAAGGCCGGGCGTGTATTCCTTGGTCGACAGCGGGGTGTACATGAACCAGCCGCCGGCCGGCGCCGCATCGAACAGGAACGACGACAGCACGATGATGCCGCCGAACAGGTAGCAGAAATAGCCGAACGCCCCCAGGCGCGGGAAGATCAGGTCGCGCGCGCCCAGCATCAGCGGCAGGAAATAGACGCCGAACCCTTCAAGGATCGGGATCGCGAACAGGAACATCATCAATGTTCCGTGCATCGTGAAGAACTGGTTGTAGGTCTCGCTGTCCAGGAACGTGTTGCCCGGCACTATGAGCTGGGTGCGAACGCCGAGCGCCAGCAGCCCGGCGATCAGAAAGAAGATGAACCCGGTGACGATGAAGCGCTTGCCGACGACGCGGTGCGAGACCGAGGTCAGCGCGCGGATGCCCGGGGGCTGCGCCCAGATCTCCTCGAAGTTCTTGTCCGGCTCGCCCTTGCGTGCGCCGGTATAGTCCTGACGTTCGGCGCTCGCGCTCATTTCAGGCTCTCCAGCCAGGCGGCCAGCGCGCGCAGATCGGGCCCGCTCAGATGGTTGTAGTCGGGCATCTGCGCGCCGGGCTTCATGTCGGAGACATCGGCGATCCAGCCGGCGAGATTGCCCTTGTTCATCCGCCACATGCCGGCCCCGAGCGCGGCGCGGCCGCCGACACGGGTCAGATCCGGGCCGATCATCGCGCCTTCGGCAACGCCCCTGATCTGGTGACAGGCCGCGCAGCCCGCATCGAGGAAGACCTGCTTGCCGTCGAGCAGTTCGGGCATGGCCGCGTCGCGCGCTTCGCCTTCGAGGCGATCGAGGAAGGCGGCGAAGTCGTCGGGGGGCACGGCGACCACCTCGAACGCCATCTTGGGGTGCGACAGGCCGCAGAACTCGGCGCACTGGCCACGGAACCGGCCGGCCTCGGACGCGGTCAGCGTGAAGCTGTTGGTGCGGCCCGGGATCATGTCGAGCTTGCCGCCGAGCGAGGGCACCCAGAACGAGTGGATGACGTCGGCGGTCTTCAGGCGGAAGGTGACGGGCTCGCCGACCGGAACGACGATCTCGTTGGCGTCGCGGATCGCCCGGCCGTCCGGATCGTAGATCACGTCCCACCAGTACTGATGGCCGGTCACCTCGATCACGGTGGCGTCTGGATCGGTGCGTGCGATCGCGCGCAGCGTGATCGACGAGAACACGAACAGGGCCAGGATCGTCACCAGCGGAAAGACGAGCCCGCCGCCCCAGATCCACCAGGTGCGCGGCTGGCCCCCGCGCCGCGCCGCCAGCCAGACGAACGCCATGACCAGCGCGAAGATGGCAAGCCCGACCGCCGTCATGATCACGGTCAGCAGCAGCGCCGCCTCGGCATTGGGACCGAAGACACGCAGCGCCGACTGCGCGCCGAATTCGCCGAGTTCGGAGGTCATCGGGCGTCACCGAGCGTATAGAGATAGGCCGCCATGTCGCGCGCCTCGTCCTCGGTCAGGCCCAGATCGGGCATCGCCGTATCGGGCGCGTGGACGGTCGGCTGCATCAGCCAGCTCGTCAGGTCGCCGGGGCGGTTCGGCAGGATGCCGGCGACATAGGCGCGCTCGGCGAAATCGGTCAGGTTGGGTCCGACGCTGCCTCGGGCGTTGGCGACGCCGGGTATGGTGTGGCAGGATCCGCACCCGTTCTCGGCGATCAGTTGCCGGCCGCGCGCGGGGTCGGCGCCGGGAATGTCGAGGCTCTGCGCCTCCCAGTTCAGCGGCTGTCTGGGCGCGGCCGGCCAGTATCGCCCGATGAGCGGAACGAGATCGTCTTGCCATACAGCATAGACGGGCGCCAGCGGATCGTCGTCCGGATCGGCAAGCGCCCAGATGGCCACGAGCACCGCCACGGCGATGCCGGCCAGCACCGTCAGCGCCGTGATCGCGGTCGCCCGCCGGCTGCGGTGCGGCCTGTCCTCCACCGCCACGGCCAAGTCCTACTCCGCGTTCACGATGTCGGGGCGATCGTCCTGGACGCGCTCGGCGCGCACGCGAGCATAATACTCGCTGACCGCGCGCATGTCCTCGCGGGTCATCTTCTGCGCGATGGCCGACATCACGTTGAGCGGATCGTTGTCGCGGACGCCCTCTTTCCAGAGCTGGAGCTGATACTCCATGTAGCGGGCGTACTGGCCGGCCAGATAGGGCACCGACGGCGCAAGGCCGGTGCCGTTCGGGCCGTGGCAGTTGACGCAGGCCGGAATGCCGGCCTCGGCCGAGCCGGCCGCGCCCAGTTGCGCGCCCCATTGCAGCAGTTCGCCGTCGATCTGGCCCAGAACCGGCGCGTGCGGCGCTTCGAGCACGGAGTAATAGGCGCTGACCGCCTCCATCTCGTATTCGGTCAGGCGCTGGGCGATGCCGGTCATGACGCGGTTCGGGCGGTCGCCGGACGCATAGTCGACAAGCTGCTTGTACATGTACCAGGCCGGCTGGCCGGTCAGGCGCGGAAAGGCGCCGGAGCCGTCGCCCTCGCCCTGGGCGCCGTGGCAGGTGATGCAGGCCATCCCCGAGCCGCCGTTCTCGGCGCCGCCCATCGCCACCAGCCGCCCCGCCTTGAGAAGATCATCGTCGACGGGCTGGTTGACGCGGGCGTTGAACAGCGTTTCGTCCGACTGAAGGCTCGCCTCCAGCGTCGCCGCGTCGGGCGCTTCCTCGAAGTTCTGCGCGCTGGCGACCATGGTCAGCCCGATGGCGGCGGCGGCCGTGGTTGCGATCAGTGTCTGGACAAGCGTCCTCATGGCGAACTCCTTACGCGTCCATCAGCGGGCGCGGGTTTTCGAGATAGTCGGTCTTCATGTGATGAAGCGTCCAATAGGCCAGCCCCATCAGCGGACCGGTCGGGTTGTAGCCGAGGTTCTGCGGGAACAGGCAGGCGCCGAAGACGAAGACGTTGTGGTGGTCCCACATCTGGCCGTAGCGGTTGACGACGCTGGTCGCCGGATCGGTGCCGATCACCGCCCCGCCCGTGTTGTGCGTGGTCTGGTAAGGCACGATCGAATAGGACTGGCCGGGCGCGGCGCGGTTCCAGTCCGCGATCGTTTCGACATGACCCATGGCTTCCGCGATCTCGCGCGCCTTGGCCTGGCCCCACTGGGCCATCCGACGGTCGTTCTCGGGGAAGTCGAAGGTCATCCGCAACAGCGGCCGGCCGAACGCGTCGACATAGGTCGGATCGAGGTCGAGATAGTTGTTGGGCGAGGCGACGGACGAGCCGTGCAGCAGCACCCCGCCGCTGCGCGAATAGTATTCGCGCACCGCCCGTTTCCATTCGGCGCCGTAGGCGGGTGTGTCCGGCGGTGTCGGCTGGTGGCCGATCGGCCGGCCGTTGGTCTGCGTCGAACCGATATAGCCGCCGCCGACGAAGCCCAGTTCGGCCGCGTCGTAATTGCCGGTGTTGAACTCGTCGATCGCCATGCCGAGCGCGCCGGCGCCCATGAACGGGTTGGTGATGATCTCCTCGTCGAACAGCACGTTCGCGCCGGCCAGCGTCTGGTAGGCGTAGTTGCGGCCGACCGTTCCGGTGCGGCTTTGCGGGTCGTACGGCGTGCCAAGGCCCGAAACGAGCATCAGGTGCACGTTCCACAGCCCGTAGGCGTTCATGCAGACGATGTCGGCGGGCTGGAAGACCTCGCGGCCGTCCTCGTCCAGATAGGTCACGCCGGTCGCCGTCTTGCCGTCGGACGACTTTTCGACCCGCATGACCCAGGAATTGAACCGGATCTCGAAGTTCTCGTGATCCCTGATGCGGTCGTAGATGCAGATGATCGGGTCGGCCTTGGCGTAGTAGCCGCAGCCGAAGCGCTCGCAGAACCCGCAATAGGTGCACGGGTGAAGCTGCGCGCCATAGGGGTTCTCGTAGGCGCGGGTCATGTTGGCCGAGGGGATCGGGAACGGCTTGTAGCCCAGTTCGGCCGCGCCTTCCGCAAACAGGGTGGTTGCGACCGGCTGCTTCATCGCCGGGTTCGGATAGTCCTCCGAGCGCGGCCCCTCGAACGGGTTGCCGCCGTCGCGGACCTCGCCGTTCAGATTGCCGGCATTGCCGCCGATGCCGGCGACCTTCTCGTAGAAATCGAGGAACGGTTCGAGCTCGTCATAGCTGACGCCCCAGTCCTGCACGGTCATGTCGTCATCGTCGAGAAACTGCTCGCCGTAGCGCTCGACATAGTGGCTGCGCATTTCGAGGTCGGCCGGCAGCGGCCGCCAGCTCTGCCCGTTCCAGTGGATGCCGGCGCCGCCAAGTCCCTGGCCGGGCAGGAACGAGCCGAGCCGCCGCATCGGCAGCGCGGTCTGGTCGGAATTGTTGCGGAAGGTGAGCGTCTGCTCCCTGACGTCCATCATGTGCCCGTACTGGTGGGCGTATTTGAGGTCGTCATGCTCCTCGGGACCGGCGAAGCTGGTGGCGTCATGGCGCGGCTTGCCGCGTTCGAGGACGACGCAGCGCTGGCCGGCCTGCGCCAGTTCGTAGGCGGCGGCAAGGCCGGTCCAGCCGCTGCCGATGATCACCACGTCGGTCTTTGGCAGTGTGCGCGCGGCCATTCAGCCCTCCCTTCCGTTCGTGCGCAAAAATTGCGCCGGGCCCTGGCCGGGAACGTGCGCGATGCCCTTGGGCGGCATGTCGAAGGGCCGGTTGTGGTCGTCGACGAAGCTCGTGTAGTAGGCGTGCGCGCCCGGGAACCCGACCATCTCCCAGCCGGCATAGTTCTTGTTGCCGCCATAGATCGGGTCGGCGAAATAGCCCCAGTTCGCCAGCTTCAGCAGTTCCTCGTAGAACGCGGACCGGAACACGTCCTCGGACTGCGACAGCGAGCCGACGAAGGCGCGCCGCCCTTCCGCGTCGCGATCGACCAGCTTGAGCCCGCCGTCGGCCCGATCGGTCTCGGCGATGCCCCGGCGGATCAGCGCGGCCGGCACATGTTCGGCCTGATAGCCCTGGGTCGGTTCGCCCTCGCGGAACGGGCCTTCCATGTAGAGCCCCGCGCCCCGGCCGTAGGGACCGGCCAGTTGCAGGTCGATGAAGTCGACGACGCCGGCCTGGCTGGCCGAGGGAAATTCGTCCTCGGGAATGAAGATGTCGGTGACGGCGGCGAGATAGCGCGCCTCGTCGTCGGTCAGGAAGAACCAGGGTCGGCCTTCCAGTTCGGCATAGGCGTTCTGGGCGATGGCGCGGACCGGAAGTGCGGCGCTGACGCCGGCCGCGCCGATATGGGCGAGGATTGCCCGGCGTGAAAACTGCGTGACCATGGATCCCCCGCGGCGGTTCGTAGGTAGGTGTGCGACCAACGCGCGTTCGCCGGCCCGGTTCCATGCGAGGGGCTATTGGTCCGTGTCCGGCGCGAGCGCCTTTTCGAGCGCGTCGACCGCCTCGGTCGCCACCGCGACGATCAGATGGTCGCCCTCCGCGAGCCGGGTCTCGTCGTCGACCAGGCTCTCCTCCTCGCCGTGCGCGCGGGCGATCACGCGGCTCGCCGCGGGCAGGTCCAGTTCGCCGACGGTCTGGCCGTCATGGGCGGCGGTGATCGCGTACCCGACCACGCGTATGCCCTTGTGAAGACGCAGGTCCACCGAGGTGTCGGACTTGTCCTTGAGCGCCTGCACGATCGAGCGGGCCACCGTCGAATGCGGGGTGATGACGTCGTTCAGTTCCAGTTCGTCGCACACCGAAAGCAGTTCGGCCCTGACGATCTGCGGGATCACCCGTTCAAAACCGATCGACCGGCCGACCAGCGCTGCGAGGATGTTGACGTCGTCCTCGTTGGTCAGCAGCACGAGCGAGTCGGCGTGATCGCCGAACGCGTCGCGCAGCACCGACGGCAGCGTGCCGTCGCCATGGATGAAGCCGCAATCGAGCTGGTCGGCGAGCTGTTCGAGCTTGGCCTCGTCGGTGTCGACGATGACGACCTCGTGGCCGTCATCGGTCAGTTCCCGCGCCGTCGCGATGCCGAACCGCGAGGCGCCCACGATTACCGTGCGCATGGTCTATGCCCTCCTTTTCCAGGTGGCGGGGAGAATGACGGCGAGCAGGGCGAGGAATTCGAGCCGCCCCGCCAGCATCGCCACGATCAGATAGGCCTTCAGGTGGGCCGGCAGGTCCGGCCCGACGACGCCGGTGCTGAGCCCGACGGTCGAAAGCGCCGAGACGATGTCGAAGACCGACGCGAGCGGGGCCAGCCCCGCGGTCAGGAACAGCAGCCAGCCGATCAGGCCGGTCAGCGTGTAGAGCGCAAGGATCGCCGCGATCGAGATGACGCGGTCGGCGGCGACCGTCTTGCCGTTCGACTCGAGCCGCGTCACCGAGCGGCGCGGCGAGCGCAGCCGCAACAGGCTCAGCCCGACCATGCCGCCCAGCGTCATCACGCGGTCGAGCTTGATGCCGCCGGCGGTCGAGCCGATGCCGCCGCCGACGACCATCGCAAACAGGATCAGCGCGACGAGCGCGTCGGCCTGGGCGATCGGGGCGACGGCGAAGCCGGCGGTGGTGAAGCCGCTGAGGAAGTTCAGCGCCGTGTCGAGCACGCCCTCGGTCTCCCAGCCGTTGAGCGCTGCCGCCGCAAGCGCGACAAGGGCCGTGCCGGAGCCGAGCGCGACCAGGACCGCGCCCGCATTGCTGCTTGAGAGCGCGCGCCGCACGCCGGACTGGCGGGCGACGACATAGGCGTAGAGCGAGACCGTCGTGGCGACGCACACGGCCATGACCGCCGACTGCGCCAGCGGCGAATAGCTTGCGAGGCTGTCGGCGCGCGGCGTGAAGCCGCCCGTCGATGCGGCGCTCAGCGCCACGACGACGCCCTCCCACCAGCTTGGCAGCAGCGCGGCGAGAATGGCGATGGCGATCAGCGTGATCACGCAATAGGCCGCCAGCAACTGGCGTGCCTGGGCGCGTGTCGAGGCGACGAGGTCGCGACCGTTGATGCCCACTTCGCCCATTTCGTGCGAGGCGGCGCCGGGACCGAGGATCAGCGCGACGCCGGCGACGGCGATCGCGAAACCGCCGGTCCATTGCAGCCAGGCCCTCAGGAAATGGCCGGCGATCGGCCAGTCCATGGTCACTTCGGCCACCGTCAGGCCCGTCGAGGTGACGCCGGACACGCTCTCGAACAGCGCATCGAGCGGGGTCATGCCGAGGGCGAGAAAACCGGGCGCGGCGAACACGCTGACGAGAAGAAAGAGCGCGACGAAGGCGGCGACCGCCTCGATCTGCCGGACATTGTCGATGCGCGGGCGATCGTGCGCCACGAGCGCACCGGCCAGACACAGGACGACGGCCGGCACGAGCGCCAGCGCCAGGTCGATCGCGCCCTCGAGCGCTGCGACCAGAAGCGGCGGGCCGACGGCGGCGAGCATGATCAGCGAATGGGCCGCCACCGTGCGCGCGACCACGCCCGGCCGCGCCGTCCAGGCGACACTGGCCTGTCCCCGTGCCGTCACGATGCCTGCCGAACCAATCTGTCGCCCCTGATGCGGTTGAAACCCCGTGGATAACGATCGGCGCGACGCCCGGTTCCGTGCCCGGGCGCCATGCAACCTCGGTCGGCCTTGTCCGTTCTGGCTGCAGCGACATCCGAACTGGACACCGAGAAGGAGGACCCACCCATGAAACGTCTGCTTGCCACGACCGCCCTTTGTTTCGCCATGGCCGTGCCGGCGACGGCCGACAGCCACACCGGCGGCGCGATGGCGACGCCCGAGCAGGTCAACGCGGCCGAATACAGCGCCGGCGACATGACCGTCGGCGTACCCGACCTGATGGGGCGCACGCTCTACATGTCCGAGCAGGGCGCCGACGAGGGCCCCTACGAGGAAGCGTCCGACCAGTGGCGCACGATCGGCGAGGTCGGCGACGTGCTGATCACGCCCGAAGGCCAGATCAGCGCCGTCGTGGTCGACGCGGGCGCCGTGATCGGCTCCAACGATGCCCGCAGGCGCATCGCCATCGAAGACCTGAGCCTGGTTCCCGACGCCGACGATGAGGGCGAATTCTTCGCCGTGTTCACCGGCAACCGCAGCCTGCTCGAGGAGGCGCGCAGCTTCCTTAACGGCCGGGATGTCTCGGACATCGACCCCGAGGAGACGGGCTACGCCGAGCTTTCGACGCGCGACACCTATGCCCGCACCGAGGGCGACACGCTCGGCGAGGGCGAGATGACCGGCGACGGCATCGCCGCCCCGACCGCCGACGAAGGCACGATGACGGCCGAGAACGTCAACCCCGATGCCGGCGGCAATCCGGACGGCGAGCGTCTCAATGCCGACCAGCAGGTGGCCGAAGGCGAACGCGGCCGCGAGCCGCAGATGCTCGAGCCGGTCGATATCGCCGACCTGACCGCCGAGGATCTCGAAGGCGTGCGCGTCTTCGGGGCCGACAATGACTGGATCGGCGATGTAGGTGAACTGGTGATCTCTGAGGACGGTCGCATCAGCCACGCCATCGTCGACGTCGGCGGCTTTCTCGGCATCGGCGAGAAGCCCGTCGCGGTCTCGTTCGACGAGGTCGACATCCGCAGCAACGGACGGGCCGGCGGCGTCAGCGTCTATCTCGACGCCACCGAGCAGGAACTCGATGCCATGGAACGCTGGGACGGCTGACCGCCGTCAGGCGTCCGCAACGGAGGGGCTCCGGCTCCTCCGTTTTATTCGCCTCGCGCGGATCGGCGGCGGGAACGGTCCGCAGGGGGTCGCGTTGAGGGCACACTCTGAAAAGGCGGGAGATGACCGATGGAAGAAGCCAGATTTGACCTTCACTGGATCGACTACGCCATTGTCGTCATCTACTTCATCGGCATCATCGCCCATGGGGTCTATGTATCCCGCAAGAACAAGGACAGCGGGTCGGATGGCTATTTCCTGGCCGGCCGCACCATCCCCTGGTACCTGATCGGCTTTTCGCTGTTTGCGTCCAACATGTCCGGCTCCAGTTTCGTCGGACTGATGGGCGGCGCCTACGACAACGGCGTCGTCATCTTCAACTATGAGTGGACGGCGGCCTTCGTCCTGATCATCTTCGCGATCTTCGTTCTGCCTTCCTATCTGCGGGCGAAGGTCTCGACGGTTCCCGAGTTCCTCGAAGAACGCTACGACGTGCGCTCGCGTCGCGCCTTCTCGGTCTTCACGATCCTCGCCATCATGTTCATCGACACCGCCGGCGCGCTTTATGCGGGCGGGCTGGTGATCGGCAACGTCACGGGCTTCCTCAACCTCTGGACGGCGGTCGCGGTGCTGGCGCTGGTCGCCGGCCTCTATACGATCCTGGGCGGGCTTTCGGCGGTCGTCGTCACCGACACGGTGCAGGCGATCCTCCTGATCGCCGGCGCGGCGGCGCTGTTCTGGCTCGGGCTCGACGCGGTCGGCGGCTGGGAGGAACTGTTTGTCGATCTGGACGACAGCAAGACCCATCTGATCCTGCCCGCCAGCAATGATTTTCTTCCCTGGACCGGTCTTTGGGGCGTCGTGCTGCTCGGCTTCTATTACTGGACGATCAACCAGTTCGTCGTGCAGCGCACTCTGGGCGCAAAGAACCTCAAGGAAGGCCAGATCGGCGCAATCTTTGCCGGTTTCCTGAAGCTGCCCAACCTGTTCCTGATGATTCTGCCCGGTCTGATCGCCCTGAAACTCTATCCGGATCTGGAGACACCCGATCTGGCCTTTCCGACGCTGGCTTTCGAACTGATGCCGATCGGCTTGCGCGGCCTGATCATGGCGGCGCTGATTGCCGCCATCATGTCCTCGCTCGACTCCGCGCTCAACTCGGCGGGCACGCTGGTCGTCAAGGATTTCATCGAGCCGCTCAAGCCCGATCTGAGCGAGGACACGCTGGTCAAGATCGGACGGATCGTCACGGGCATCGCCATGGTGATCGGCGCCGTCTATGCGCCGATGATCGCCGGCTTCGAGAGCCTTTTCAGCTATTTCCAGTCGTCGCTGTCCTACATCATCCCGACGATCGTCGTGGTCTATATGGCGGGGCTGTTCGTGCCCTGGCTGAACGGCAACGGCGCGTTCTACACGATCCTTCTGGGCCTTGTTGTCGGCATCCCGCTGTTCATCCTCAAGGAGGTCACGGGGATCTGGGAGAGCTGGGGCCTGCCGGCGATCCACTACACGATCATGTCGACGATCATGATGTTCATCGGCATCGCCACACATTTCGGCATCAGCGCGGCGACGCGTCACAAGGACAAGGAAGGCATCGACAAGCTGGTCTGGTCGGGCGCCGAGGCCAAGCAGGTCTTCACGCAATGGGAAGAACCTATCTGGCTCGACCGGACGCTTCTGTCGGGCCTGCTGATCGTCTCGATGGTCGGGTTCATCATCTGGTTCTGGTAGGGGCGCATGGCCGAGCTCCAGGCAGTCCTTGCGAGGATCGAGGCGTTCGCCGGCTCCGTGCCGGCGTTCGCCGTTCCGCCATTGGTGCTCGTGCTGACGGTGGCCGCCGCGCTCTTCGCCCACTGGTTCACCTTCCGCCTTGCCCTGCGCTGGGCGGAGGGCCGCACCGGCGCCTGGTCGTCCATGGTGCGCAAGGCGCGCCGGCCGATGCGGCTGGCCTTCGTGCTGCTGGCGCTGGTTCTGGTCATGCCGCGCGTGCGGCTGCCCTTCGTCTGGAACGAGACGATCCAGCACGGCGCGCTGATCGTGCTGATCATCCTCGTCGGCTGGACGGTCGTGCTGCTGACCGACCATTTCGGCGAACGGGCCGTGCGCCGCTTCCGGATCGACACCGACGACAATCTGGCCGCGCGCAAATACGTCACCCAGGTGCGCGTGCTGCGGCGGGCGGTCAACATCATCGTCGTCATCGCCACCATCGGCGCGGTGCTGCTGACGTTCGAGAGCGTGCAGCGCTACGGCGTGAGCCTGTTTGCCTCGGCCGGTGCCGCCGGCCTGATCCTCGGCCTTGCCGCCCGGCCGGTTCTGGCGAACCTCATCGCCGGCATCCAGATCGCCGTGACCCAGCCGATCCGGATCGAGGACGTCGTCATCGTCGAAGGCGAGTGGGGCTGGGTCGAGGAGATCTTCTCGACCTACGTCGTCGTGCGCCTGTGGGACTGGCGGCGCATGGTCGTGCCGCTGAGCTATTTCATCGAGAAGCCGTTCCAGAACTGGACGCGCGAGACCGCATCGATCCTCGGCGCGGTCCACTGGCACGTCGACTACACCGTGCCGGTCGACCGGGTCCGCGAGAAGATGACCGAACTGGTCGAGAACTCGCCCTACTGGGACGGCCAGGCGGTCGTCCTGCAGGTGACCGACACCGACAAGGACACGATGACCCTGCGCGGTCTGATGAGTTCGCGCACGGCGCCGCAATCGTGGGACATGCGCTGCGAGATCCGCGAGAAGCTGCTCGCCTGGCTGCAAGCGGAATATCCCGAGGCGCTGCCGCGCCTGCGCGGCGAGCTGCGCCTTCAGGACGACGCGCACACCGGCGCCCGCGACGCCTCGGCCTGACGGCGCCTCGGAACCGGCGCATGCTGTCCGCGTTGGCCCCGAAACCGCAATCATCGGAGATCATCATGGAAATGGGCATCGGCGGCAAGACCGCGCTCGTCACGGGCGGCGCATCGGGTATCGGCCGGGCTACGGCCAGGGCGCTGCTGGACGAGGGCGCCTCCGTGATCCTGGTCGATCTGAAGGGAGACGCGGTCTCGCGCGCCGCCGACGAACTGGGCGACGATTGCCACGGCCTGCAGGCCGACCTGCGCGAGGCCGGCCAGGTGTCGGGCCTCGCCGAGACCGTGCGCGAGCGTTTCGCCATGCCCGACATCGTCGTGTGCGCGGCCGGCGTGACCGGGGCCAAGGGGCATCCGCTGGAGCTCAAGGACGCCGACTGGCAGGAGGCGTGGGAGACCGACTTCATGTCGGTCGTGCGCACCCTGCGGGCCTTCGTGCCCACCATGACGCAGCGCGGCTGGGGCCGGGTGGTCGTCGTCACCAGCGAGAACGCGGTCCAGCCCTATTGGGAGGAGGCGGTCTACAACGTCGCCAAGGCGGCGCTGCTGAACTTCTCCAAGGGCCTGTCCCGGGTCTGCGCCCGGGACAACGTGCTCGTCAACGCCGTGTCGCCGGCCTTCATCGAGACCCCGATGACCGACGCGATGATGAAGAAGAAGGCCGAGAACGAGAACGTCTCGAAGGATGCGGCGATCGCCGACTTCCTCGAAAACGAGCGCCCGTTCCTCGAACTGGGCCGGCGCGGCAGGCCCGAGGAAGCGGCCGCCGCGATCGCGTTCCTGTGCTCGGAAAAGGCGAGCTTCGTGGTCGGCGCCAACTATCGCGTCGATGGCGGGTCCGTCGCAGCGATCGCGACCTGATCACTCCTCGCCGTCCTTGTCCTTGAAGCCGGCGCGCGCCTCGACGGCGCGGACGACGCGCATGATCAGCAGCGACAGCAGCGTCGTCAGCGACGCGATCGCCCAAAGGCCGAGACCGCAGGCAAGGCCGACGGAAGCCGACAACCACAGGCTGGCGCCCGTGGTCAGGCCGCGCACCTTGCCGCTGGCGAAGATGATCATGCCCGCCGCAAGGAACGCAACGCCGCTCGTCACCGCCTCGATGATGCGCACCGGATCGACGCGCACCGGATCGGGATAGTCGGCGGCGCGTTCGAGCAGTTCGAGCATCAGCATGCAGTAGACGCTGGCGGCGAGGCCGACCAGCATGTGCGTGCGCAGGCCCGCCGGCCGGTCCTGGCTCTCGCGCTCGAAGCCGATCAGCCCGCACAGGACCACCGCGCCGCCAAGCCGCACGATCAGCACCGGCCAGGCCTGCGTCGGCGAATTCGCCAGTTCGTTGAGAAGCGTCTCGAACACCGGCCCCTCCGTGAAACGATACGGAGAAAACCCGTCCGGCCGGCGTTCGTTCCAGCACGACGGCCGGCCGCGCGCCACAGGAAAGAGGGGCACGAACGGTCGGTCGGCAGAGAAATGGTGCAGTTGACCGGACGAACATAGAACACACTTCGCTGTCGGACGTGCTGGATGAACTGGAAGGGTGGTCCGTCCAGATGGCGTCCGATTCCGAGGTGATGCGGGCTTTGCGGTCGCTGGATGGTGACGACGATGCCGATGGAAGTTTCTCGGATGCTTCGCGGCCGAAGCCCTCTTCATTGCGGGGGCCGCGCCCATGAGCTCGCGCAGACCGATTGCTTCCCATAGCCGGCCTTTCGCCATCCGGCTGACCGAGGTCGAACGGCGTGAACTGGAACGCCGTGCCGGCGAGATGGCGCTTGGCTCCTATATCAAGGCGGTGCTGTTCGCCGAGGGTGCGAAGCGGCGCACGCGGGCCGCAAGGGCGCCGGTGAAGGATCATCGGGTGCTGGCCGAACTGCTGGCCTGCCTTGGATCGTCGCGCCTGTCGGAGACGCTGACGCGCCTGGCCGAGGCGGTCGATAGCGGCGTGCTGCACTGGGACGCCGATGCCCCCAAAGCGATCGAGACGGCCTGCGCGGATATCGCGGTGATGCGCCTGCTGCTGATGAAGGGGCTGGGCTTTCGTGTCGACCCCGCCATCGGACGGGAAAGCCTCTCGCAAAGCTTTACCCGGGCCGCCCGCGAGGATCCCGACCGGATGGAGGACCGGTCATGATCCTCAAGGGCTCTCAACGCGGCGGGGCGGCCGACCTTGCCGCTCACCTGCTTAACGATCGCGAGAACGACCATGTGACGGTGATCGATCTGCGCGGCTTCGTCGCGCGCGATCTGCACGGGGCGTTCGCCGAAGCCTATGCGATCTCCAAAGGCACGAAGTGCGGGCAGTTCCTGTTCTCGCTGAGCCTGAGCCCGCCCAAACAGGCCGAGGCCTCGGAGCGGGATTTGATGGCGGCGGTGGAGCGCGCGGAAGCGACGCTCGGCCTCACCGGCCAGCCCCGGGCCGTGGTCCTGCACGAGAAGAACGGGCGGCGCCATGCCCATGCGGTGTGGTCGCGCATCGATGCGGGATCGATGACGGCGATCAACCTGCCGCATTTCAAGAACCGGCTGACGGGCCTGGCCCGCGCTCTCTATCTCGATCACGGCTGGGACCTGCCGGACGGGCTGCGGCGCGACGGCGGCAAGTCGCCGCTCGACTTCACCCTGGCCGAATGGCAACAGGCCAAACGCCTCAGGCTCGATCCACGGGAGATCAAACAGAGCTTCCGGGAGGCCTGGAAACACTCCGACAGCGCAAAGGCCTTTCGGCATGCTCTGGAAGACAAGGGGTATTTCCTCGCCGAAGGCGACCGGCGGGGCTTCGTCGCGCTCGATATCCATGGCGAGGTGTTCTCGGTTCCGCGCATGCTGGGGATCAAGACCAAACAGGTCCAAGCCCGGCTGGGCGATCCCGCCGATCTCGCCTCCGTTGCCGAGACGCGCGAGCGGATCGCATCCGGACTGACCGACCGGCTTCACGCCTATATCGACCAGGTCGATGCGACGCATGAGCGTGACCGCACTCGGCTGGAAGAGCGGCGCAGGGAGATGGTGCGCCTGCACCGCAAGGAACGCGTCCGCCTGACCGCCGGGCAGAGTGAACGGCGGCAGGCCGAAGTGAAGGAACGGGCACGACGCTTCGCGACGGGCTTCAAGGGTCTGTGGGACCGCGTGTCGGGCCGTCATGCCGCGATCAGACGGCAGAACGAACGCGAGGCATGGGATGCGGTGGAGCGCGACCGCAAACAGCGCGACGATCTGGTCTTCGCGCAGATACGTGAACGCCGGGTCCTGCAGGAGCGGATGGATACGCTGCGCCGCAGGCATGCGCGGGATCGCACGATCCTCGCCCGCGACATCGCCCGGGCCATGCGCATGAAAGAGGAGCACCGGCCGCAGGCTGAGGTCGTGCGGATGCGCGACCGTACGCCGACAGACGACCGGGCGCCCGCTTATCGTGGTCCGTCACCGTGAGTGTTGAGATCGCTGAGCGAGCGGATGTGGACGGGTTCGTGGTCTGGGAAACGAACGACGAGATCGAGCTCTCCGCCCATGGCCTCGACATAGCTGCGCAGGGTGGAAAGCAGGACATCGGACCGCTTCTCGATGCGAGACACGTTATCCTGTGTGACGCCGAGGATTTCGGCGAGGCGCGATTGGGTCAACTCGCGCGCCTTGCGGAGTTCCTGCAGCGTTTTGTATTCGGCGATCAGTTCCCTGGTCCGCGCCTTTGCTTTCTTGCGTCCGGCGGCACTCAAGTGCCGGTTGAGGACGTCATCTGAAGACAGTGCCATTATCGGCCTCCTTTCATCGAATTCATATGGGTGTCGAAGCGCCGGTCCGCCGTTGCGAGAAGCTGCCTGTAGAACCGCTTCTCGCTTCCGCCCGACTTGTCGCCTCCGACGAGAAGCACCGCGTGACGGTCCGGATCGAACGCGAAAGCCACACGCCAGACACCGTCATCGGCCCTGAAGCGCAATTCCTTCATGTTGGCATGCTTCGAGCCGTTCAACGTATCGGCATGCGGACGACCGAGTTGCGGCCCGAATTCTTTCAATAGGCCGATCATCGCCGCCAGCTCGATCTTTACGGGCTCCGACCAGTCTCCGAACTCGTCGGCGAATTCCTCGTGAAAATCGACAGCCCACCCCATAACCTATAGTATGCATCGAAATGCATATGTTGTCAACTGCATTCTTTGGGCAGGGCAGGCGCAGCAGCGTCGTTCCGGCGCCCGGTAATGCATGACGTTTTGCCCCTCTTACCCCTTCCACTGCCGGAGCGTTGATGCGAACCGCTTGCTAGCCGGACCGGGTTTTCAACCCGTTTCGGAGACCGATCATGCCATCCCGACCCAACCCGATCCGCGAAAAGCTGGAACCCATTGCCGATCTGCCTCTTTCGGCGATCACGGCGCTGATGACGCTCATCACGGTGGGCCTGCTCCATCTGACCGACGGGGCGTTCCTCGAACCCTTCATCCGCTGGCACGGCTACGGTCCGCCGCCCGGGCCCTTGCGGATCGTCTCGATCGTCATTGCCGGATCGACCGGCTTTGCTCTCGGCTGGCTGATCTCGGGCCGCAATCCTGCCTTGCGCGCCGTGCTCGGCGGCGTGCTGCTCGGCGTCATCGGCTTTCCGATTCTCTTCGATTACGGCGTGCTCGGAACTGGCAGCACCTGGCTGGCCGGTCTCATCGCCGTCGCGGCCGGTCTCGGCTATTGGCTCAAAGCCGCCGCGTCGTCGCTCCTCGATCGTCTCTCCCATACCCCGACCACCTTCGGCTCGGCGCAATGGGCGGATATGGCCGAGATTGCCGGTCAGGGTCTGACCGATCCGCGCGGGTTCCGCATCGGTCGGTTCACCGATCGCGACGGCAAGGCGCATGATCTCTTCTATGACGGGGACGGGCATCTGCTCACCGTCGCCCCGACCCGTTCGGGGAAGGGCACGACGGCCATCATTCCCAACATCCTCACCCATCCGGGCTCGATGCTGGTCATCGACCCCAAGGGCGAGAATGCCCGCATCACCGCCGGTCACCGCAAGACCCTCGGGCAGGATGTGCATATCTTCGATCCCTGGGCGACGACGGGCATGGAGGGGGCACGCTTCAATCCCCTCGACTGGCTGAAGGCCGGGGATATGGAGATCGGCGACAATGCCATGCTGCTCGCCGATGCGATCGTCGTGCCCTCGGCCCATGCCGAACCGTTCTGGGACCGGGAGGCCAAGGGCGTGCTGACCGGTCTGCTGATCCATGTCGCCATCGATGCGGAGGAAGAAGGGCAGCGCCATCTCGGGCGGGTGCGCGATCTGTGCCTGCTGGACGGAGACGACCTGCACGCGCTGTTCACCCATATGCTGGCATCGCCCCATCCCATGGTGCGCTCGACGGCGGCCCGCCAGTTGCAAAAGGACGACAAGCTGCTGGCCAACGTGCTGGCCTCGCTGCAGGCCCACACGCACTTTCTCGACAGCCCGTTCCTGCGCGAGGCCATGGCGTCCTCCGATTTCGACTTCGCCGATTTGAAGGCGAGGGCGCTGTCGGTCTATCTGTGCCTGCCCGCCGACAAGCTCGACAGTCACGGGCCGGTGCTGCGTCTGCTCGTCCAACAGGCGATCGCGGTCAATGCCCGCACTATCGAAAGCAGGGTCGATCATCCCGTCCTGTTCATGCTCGACGAGATGGCGGCGCTCGGCCGGCTGTCGATGGTCAGGCAGGCCTACGGGCTGATGGCGGGTTACGGCATGCAGCTTTGGGGCATCGTCCAGGACCTCTCGCAGCTCAAGGACATCTATGGCGAGGGCTGGGAAACCTTCATCGGCAATGCGCGGGTGATCCAGTATTACGGATCGAGGGACGTGATGAGTGCCGCGTACTTCTCCAAGCTGTGCGGCGTCACCACCGTCTGGGACTGGACGACGGCCATGGCCCGCGCCGTCGGCGTCAGCCGCGGCCGGGAGATGACGCGCTCCGCCACCGAGACGGAGACCGAGACCGTGTCGGGCAAGCAGCGCCAGCTCGCCTATGCGGACGAGCTGATGCGCCTGCATCCGCGCCGTCAGGTGCTGTTCGTCGAGAACATGAACCCGATCGCGGCCCACCGCCGCCCGTGGTTCGAGGATGACGATCTCAAGCCGCTCGGCGTCGATCTGCACGCGGCCGATGACGCCGATCCCGTCACCGAGACCTGAGCCACCGCCGGAAGGGGCGCACCCGGCGCCCCTTCGTCCCCCTGCGATGACCCGAACCGGAGTCCCCGACCATGGTAGAGCGTCCCACGAAGCCCTTCCGCGATGCGGTGCACGACAGACCGGCACGACCGAAACGCCTTACCCAGGACGACCTGCTCGCGCTCAATCCGGAGCGCCACCGCGACAATGTGGAGTCGCGCCTCGAACCCGAGCAGCATCGCAACGACCACCCCGCGTTGGCGCCGCCGGGCATGAGCGGCACAAAGAGGAACCTTCCGACCCCGGCCCGTGAGAAAGCCGAACGGAAGGTCGTCATCGAAGGGCCCGGCGATCTCGCACGGGCGTTCAAGCCGATCGCACGCGGCATCTACAAGGATCGCGGGCCCGAGCGATAGGACCATGATCAAGTGCCCTTCGGCCATGTTCTAGTATGACAAAGAATGCCAATTCTTGGCATGCTGAAGGAAAGGAGGATTGCCATGGCGACGATGAATGTTTCGCTTCCCGACCCGATGAAAGACTGGGTGGAAGCGCAGGCGCAAACGGGCCGCTACGCCAATGCCAGCGATTACGTGCGCGATCTGATCCGCAAGGATCAGGAGCGGGCGGACAAGGTCGCCCGGTTGCAGGCCCTGATTACCGAAGGGATCGAGAGCGGCGCGGCCGAGCCGTTCGATCCGGCCGCCTTCAAGGACCGGATGCGCACCAAATATGCCGAGCGGTAGGCCGACCCGTTGCCGTCTGACGCCTCAGGCTTCGACCGATCTCGAAACGATCTGGGTCTATACCCGCGAACAGTGGTCCGAACGGCAGGCCGACACCTATATCGACGATCTCGCGTACTGCTTCGATCGGCTGGTCGCCATGCCGCTCATGGCCCGCGAACGCACCGAGTTTACGCCGCCCGTGCGCATCCATCCTATCTTGTCTGGAACCTCCACTGACAGATGGGCTGCTCAGGCTGTCTTCACTAAGCGTCAGTAGAAAGCATTAGGCTTGGGAGGGCCGTACGTCTTGGCGCGTCGCTCTTGTATTGCTCTCTGTTTAGCGGCGTAATTGGCTTCTACTGCACGTCGTTCTCTGTTGCTGTCATATCGTGCTCTGATTTCAGGTTCACGCGCAGTTACTTCCTCACGCGCCTGCCGGGAGAGTTCTTTCTCCGCATAATTTTGCCATGCGTTGCCGATCGCAGTTCCTGCATACTCGGGAAACCGTGATAGAGAAACGGATGCAGCAGTACCCGTTCGTCCTGAGAAGGGTGCGGCATTGACCAACACTTCGATAAATCCAGTGACCAGATTCGAGACCAGTCTTCCCTGCGACCGGGCCCTCGCTTTGGCATTTTGCTCAGCCAAGCTGTGAATGTTGTTCAAGAGCGTGTCGTACTCCGCATGTGCAGGAATCGATCCATAAAGCGTCGCGGCAAGAAAAGCGGCAGCAAATCTTGATCTTCTCTTCATAACGAAATCCTCTTATTGAGGTGGCTGAAAACCCTCGGCGATTGCATCAAACGTAATCTGTTTGACCTGCTCCACACCCTTGAGCGCCGTATTATGGGCGAACTCTTCCGGACCGGTGGGGTCGTGGTCGCGCGCCGCCGAATAGAATGCCTGATAGAGGAGGACTTCCTCGCGGATACATTGATCTTCGTATGTCTTTGCTCGCATATCGGGCAGATCGTTGTTTTTCAGGCGTTGCTCCGAAATCCGAAAGAACGAATCAGAAAGGCAGTCTGAATATCCAGCATAAATTCGCGTGATATCCTTAGCTGCGGATGCGCTATACTGGACATTATCCGGGTTGACGTTGGATGTGAAATCCTGCGCCGTCACGCAAGCAGATAGCGTTGTCATCCCCACGAGACTCAATCCGATTAAGAGCTTGTGACTCACGACGTCATACACCTTTCGAAACTCCATATTTAATTCAGTGTATCAGAATATCTGTAGCTGATGGAAGAGTATTTTGCAGAGGATCGCTTGCTCGCCTCTCGCGTCCCTCCATGTGTAATCTCCTTTTGGGTTGGGGTTGCGTTCTGCAACCCTTGCCCTTCGGCGAGAATGGAGGTGGGAGGGGACAAGGAGAATCGATGCCGGGTGGTGCGGGCGCAGCGGATACCGTGCCTGCACGCCATCTGCGAGCCACGGCCGGTGTCGATTGTCCTTGCGGGGATGAGAGGAGGCAACGCCTCCCGGCCTCCCCGACATGCCTGTCCGTGCCGCATCAACGCGATGCGTCGATGCAGTAGAGGAAGTCGGACCCGTCGAAGAGGGGTCCGTACTTTTGGAACGACGCGAAGCGGGCGCATTCGACGATATCGATGGGAAAGACGTAACCGGTAGTGGCATATTCGATCGCCAGCAGAACGGCGAACCCGGTCGCCATGCCGATCCAGGCGACGGCGACCGGTGATGCGGCCGTGCCGTCTCCTCCCCGGGTCTGCCGCACGGCGATCAGCTTGAGGCATCCCGCCTGAACCAACAGGATGAGAGATGCCGCCAGCATGCACACGGCGATCTTGATCATGATCGTGATCAGATACTCGGCGCCGCTCTCGCGGATCGCGCCGATCGCCAGCCATGCATAGCAGAAACCGAACGCACCCCCGAGCATGACGATCGTCCTGACCGTGCGTCGATCGGCGGAGCGGGCGGCGGCACCGACGGCCAGCCCGGCGACGCTCCCGGCGAAGGTCAGGGTGCCGATGACGATAACGGCGACCAGCATCATGGCCGCCATGACGAGAGGAACGATGATCATCATGGCAATCGACACGCCGTTGGAGGAATGGAGCCGGACGGACCGCCAACGGCCCGCCCGGAGAGACCGATACCCGTCAGGATGCGGTCGAAGCGTAGGCAATTCATGCATACCGCCCGTCGCTTCGCTCGCCGATGCGCAAGCGCATGAAGGCTCCGACGCCGATAGCGGCCAGCAGGAGACCCAGCCAGTTGAGCGGGCGCTCATGCCGCCCAGCGGACAGACCGTGCCGTTGATGCTGGTCAGACCGCATGCGCCCATGGCGCGGTTGGCTTCGCTCTTGGCGGCGAGATAGGTCTCGTAGCTCCAGCCGCGCGAGGCCGGATCGTCCGATCCCGTAAAGACCGTGCGCGGGGCGGCGTCGCCGGACTCCAGGCGGCCCATTGATCGGCGGTCAGCGGCCGTTCGACGGAGAGCGCCAGCGATCCGATGCCGATGGTGAGAACGGCTGCGGCGGCGATGAGGGAGGCTTTGGAGAGGGAGCGAAGGGAGGACATCGAAAGGCTTCCCTTCCGATGCCATTAGCATAATTCCAGCCGCGTGACCTTGATTTTGCGGTAACTTATTGGTTCACTGATCACCGGTCCGGTCGATCGACCGCCGCAAACCCCTGTCCACCAACGCTTTCAAAAAGGAACCCTTTTGAGGGGTTCATTGGTATGCACGTCAAGTTGCGTAAGTGGCTGAATCGGATAGGATTTCGGTGATGGAAACGGCGAGAGCAGCACCACAATCCAGCCCAAGAAAAATTGGCTATGTCCGTGTGTCTGACAGCGAACAAACCGAATCCTTGCAGATCGATGCGCTGAAACAAGCCGGATGCGATGTCATTTATGGCGATCACGGCACCTCTGGCAGCATCGCCAAGCGCAAGGGGCTGGATGACCTGTTAGTCAGCCTCAAAGACGGTGATACGCTTGTCGTCTGGAAGCTGGATCGCCTTGGCAGATCGACCATTCATCTGCTGCAATTGCTCGATGATCTCCGCACACGTAGTGTGGATTTCCAAGCCATCACCCAAGGCATCGACACAACCACAGCCGTCGGACGGATGCTCTACGGTCAACTCGCTGTTTTTGCCGAGTTTGAGCGCGAGCAAATCCGCGAACGCACCAAGGCAGGCATGCGTGCCGCTAAGGCCAGAGGCAAACATATCGGCAGGCCACGAAAGTTGACGGATCGGCAAATTGCCCGCGCCCGCAAAAGACTCGCCAGCCGCACGGACACCATTACCCATATGGCAGCCGCCTACGGCGTCGCACCGCTGACGCTCTCAAGGGCTTTGCGGTGATCTGAGCGTTCATACCTTAACAAAAACACGATCATGAATGCCGTAACCATCGATGAGATTCTGGTGAATTTCTTTATGTCCTAGAAGAAATCGTTTTGTCGCCAACTCTCGCACCTCATCAATGGGCATTGGATTCTGCCCCAACTCCTTGGCAAACTCTTGAGCTTTAAACAGTCCTTGGGCAGCCTGAAATGCGATTTCCTGTTGATGGTGTTCTAAAACGTACTGCTTCCATTTTGGAAAGCTATCAATCAGACAAAGCGCAAGATGCCCGAGAAAATCGTAAGTGACTTGGACGCATTCCGTTGGGTGGATCTCTCCATCGGTTTGTTCCTGCCTGAACTTTGGGTAATCTGGGAATTGTCTCAGCGCTGATAACTCTGCTTTCCACGTATCGATCAGGTGCTTCTTAGCCGTTGCTGTCTTGAATTTTTCGCCGGATAGTTCTTTTGCCAACCTGGCGGGCACCATTAATTCGGCGTTGGCATAGATATTGAGATTCTCGTGAATCTCACTTGATGCAACCTGCGACCAGTTCAGTTCATCGCGCTGGAGACGCGACAATATGTTGGCAATTTTCGATTGATCAGACACTGTCGGAACAATCTTGACGGCCAGTTTGGATAGTCTGCGGACTGCAGCAGCAAGAAGCATCATTATCTGTCGATCAGAGCTTTCTTCAAATCCGGTAAGGCAATGATGGATGAGTTGCTGTAGCGCCAGTTCCAAGTTGTCGGCATAATCTGAATCAACCGCGAGCCATGGCGGAAAATACTGAAAATCACGACCTTCGCGTTCGGCATACAACATGAAGTAAAACGCTGAACCCCAAAAATTCATGTTTGCGTCGCGAGCCACGCGCGGGAACACTCGGTTGATGATTGAGAACGGGCTTCTATCGAATTCCTGAATAAGATTTTCTGACAGCGCTATGTACTCTGCTTCCGTCTTATGCGGATCGAAAAATCGTACTTCGATTGCTTCGAACACATCGCATTGCTTCAAATGCTGTACCCATGAAGCTCCGTCTTTCCGTGAATCGATGTTTTCGCGTGTATTTTGCCAAATTCTTTGTCTGCTGTCGGCAACTAGTCGATCAAATGCGCGACTCAATTCTTCGGCGCGCGTGATATTCACTTCGCTTTGTAGGATGCGTTTTGCCTTCTTCAGCAAACGGCGCTTCTGAAAAAACCATGATTGCCAAGGTTCCAAGAGGAGCCTCACAGCCCTAAAGTTGTCCAGTAAGTCGTCCCTGTGGAATGACAAAATCGGTTTCGTGAGATCAAATTCGCGGTCAAAAACTTCGAACAAATTTCCGTCGCTCAACACAATGAGTGCTGCGTCAATCTCCGGATGGACCGCATACTGGAGAGCCTGTAAAATGTCGCTGTCGGGAAATTTTCGTCGATTGAGCTTGGGCTTTTTCGCCTCAACCAGCCAGTGGTTTTGCTCGAAAAGCTTAAGGCTATAATCGACGAATTTTGAGGTATTCAAAAACTTTAGATGCTTCTCTCGGTCAACCGACGAGTAGGAACCTTTTTGATACCCGAGAACGCGTAGCATTGGATTGATGATTTCCTCGCGAACGTCAGCTTCTGAAAAGTCGTTTGTCGAAAGTCCGGAAATCCGTTCAAGCTCTAGCTCACTTTCTCTAGATAGCGCTTCGAGACCCTTGTATTGAAGTAAGTCCTCAAGTGACTTAGGGCCATTCTCGGAAAAGTATCGGTTATTTCGTGGCATAGTCTGATTCTTTGTTCATAATCTGAATCTAATTTAAAGTCGGGAATGCGTCATCAATTTAAATCGTCAATCAAGACAGTTTTGACTGTTTTGAATTTTACGTAGGAGCCAAAGGATATAGACGATCGTGAATATAAATAATGGTGTGCTGATTTCATTTGATGAGTCTGGATTTACTGGTCCGCAATTGCTGAACGAAGATCAACCGTTTTTCGTCTATGCTTCTCACGATTTAGACGGCGAAGACTCTGCATTGCTGATCAAACTCCTGCGTTCAGAGTTCCGCCTGCAAGGTGCTGAGCTGAAAGCACAGAGGTTGAAAAAACGAGCCGATTGGGAGGCAATTGCGAAAGTGATCTGCGAGGCCACTCGTCGCCGCGCCAACGTTGTAACTCACGAGAAACGAACAGCGCTGTGCGGCAAATTCTTCGAGTATTTTTTTGAGCCCGTCCTTGCAGATTATAGCACAGCATTTTATCAGGTCGGATTTCACAAATACATTATGAACACGATGAGTCAGTTGCTGCCATCGCAGCCTTTAGATGACAGGACTATTGCATCGCAGATGCAGGCCTTTATGCGGAGCTTCGAGCCGGATGACGCGCCAAACATTTTCGCAGCGAAAGATGATGAATTTCCGATAGAAATACAGCGTATCCTCGCCTTTTGTTCGGGATATGCAAGCGTCATTCACGAGAAGACAGGTCATCTTAAGCCGGGCGGTCCTCTGTCGGGTAAATGGACGCTGGACCTTACATCAACAAGCTTGTTTAGCTCGCTGTTCCATTTCTGGGGTCACAAGCACCCTCGGCTAGAGGTTCTGTGCGATGAGTCCAAGCCGTTGGCAGAAGTCGCTCCTTTCTTTAATGGTTGGGTTGGGCAGGATCAGGCCATTGCGATTACGAATGGGCGATCTGAGGTTGAGCTGAAGGGCAATCTCGTTGCGCCGATTCATCTTGGGCGATCCGAGAACCATTCATCATTGCAACTTGCCGATTTGCTGGCTGGTATGACCAATGATGTCTGCATTAGAGGGAACGAAGCACCGAGTGTCGCTCGCGATTGGGTGCGGCAGCATACCATTCATAGCCATAGTGTCGGTTTTGAGCCGGAGTTCACGCAGAAAGGCAATTCTGTCGTGCGCGTTGGACGAGAGATATTGAAAGAACTCTCAAAACGGGCGAGCACGGGCGCGGACCCGTTAGATGGAATCGTTCGATACATTGATCGGCTGGCCACTCAGTATGGCCTGCAAACTTCTATGTACTGAGGTAGTGCAACGACCTGACGATGCTCGTGATCAAACGGCAATCCGTTTGAATGGTGCTGAAGGTCAATCGATTTGGTCATTCGCGTCTTCGAAGCGAAGCAGTACTTCGGCGCAGAGAGAGTCAGACTGAATGGCAATTTTCATGCGTTCAATCAGGTAGTAGTCAAAGGCCATCATCGCCGTCATTTCTTGGCTTTGATCTGATATCATTTCAGCTGCTTGGACAACGCGTAGCAACTCCGTCACGTCCAACATGTGGACGAAACATCCTGTAGCTGAAACGAATTCCTCTATAAAATCCCGACCATATCGGCTGCGATCTTCGATCAGATCAAAGTCAGCCACCAAAATGATGGCATGAACAGGTTGGTCACGCTCCGGCTCTAAAGCGCGTCCAGCTTCCGTCATGATTTCGGTTCCATCTTTCAGTCGGCGTATAGCGCCGCGAAGTTGTTTCAGCGCTTTTTCGACATGACCCGCAGTCGATTTCTTCAGTTGCTCCCGATTAGGTATTTCTGTTCTCGAAATGACGGAAACAGCTTTGGATTCGATAAATATCGTACCGTGTGGATAGGTCAGCAACAGGTCCGTCATTTCGCGGGTTGAATTTGCACCGGTGGGTATCTGAGGACTTTGAAAAACACCCGAGGGATGAAGGTTGTCCGTCAGCCAAACCCCGAGCCGTTCTTGCTGGACACCCTCATTGAGGTCAAACAGATCGACAGGGCTTGAGGAAAGCTGGTTTGTAACCATGGTGTTGTTAATTGGCTTCCATGCGCTGAAAGCCTGCATCTCAACAATGGCATACTCAGCGGATGCACATGCTTTTCGCGGTAAGCGATTCAGGATTGCAGATATTTTATCGGAATGACCGTCAACGGTTTCGAACCTGTCCAGTGCCGCGTCTTCGATCCAGTTTTTCAACGATGGTTCCAAAACAATTCGAAATGGCGCCCATGCGATGTTGAGTGCTAATTCGTTGAACAAAAACGTTTGACAGATTTGCCCATCAATCATGGCCAACAAGGCATTCTTCTCTTTCGAGTGCTCAGCGACTGACCAGAGTATTGCGCCGTCGTGGTCGTCAAACACTCTGATCCCGTAGAGCAGCCGCCCGTCAAATGGCAGCATAAGAAACTGCAACGGGGCTCCGGAAATCACATATTTCAGCATCACGCTGTTGGACTTGATCAACAGAGTCGGCTCGCGCCCATTTTCGCCTTTTGCGAACTCCAGTCTTGCAAGCTGGGGTGTGGCTAGAAATTCGGATCGATAGTCTGGGGCCAATATATGCATCACACTAAGGATGCCATATCGAACCTTTTGCTGCGAGCGAAACGACAATCGAGGCGGATGCAACGGCCCCGCGTTGCTCGCGATCAAACGACGACCCGTTTGAATGGCGCTGATGGCTCAATGCCAGATCAGCGCCACACACTGAGGGGATGCAACGGGGAACAACGAGTTCCCCTTGCCAAGATGTGCTGTGTTGCAGCACACATCTTGCGTCACATCTTTATTGGGGTTTCAGTTTGATATCGGCAAATGTGATGATGCCGTAGGGTCTGCCTTGGGGGTCACGCAATGGTCAGTATCGGATCACGACTTCGGATCATTGCCTCAATGGTTTGTCTTGGTTTTCTTGTGGCTGCATGCACGGCGGTTCCAAGCATTGATGATCCGCTGAAGAACAGCCCGGATCATTTTTTCGAGCGCCCCAAAGATAAGCCCTATCCACTCAGTGCGCTTCAAGATGGTTCTGTCGATGAAGCGCTGAACGGTGTTTGGCAATACGGCCTGCTATCCACCTTGGCCTACGAAGATGTGGACGGTGATGCAGGTTCGGCAGATCAGATTTGTGAGCATGAAACGAAGTACGCCTCTCGGTGGGTGCGTGTCCCTAAATTCTCGATAGAAGAATTTGGGCTTGGAGATCAGATCAACGGAATCGTGGTCCCCGGTCTGGTCTATAGCGTTTGGCGTGATGCGCGGCGCAACCGAGTGGCGCTGGTGTTTCGCGGCACCAATTTTGTCGAGCTTGGTGACTGGTATTCGAACTTCCGGTTTGGCACCCGCCTCAATCCGCTGACCGCAGATCAGTATGATCAAACCAAGAGCCTCGTTGGTGAATTGGTTCCGGCGCTCCAAGACCGGTATGGGTCGAATGTCGAGATTATCGCGACGGGTCATTCATTGGGTGGTGGATTGGCCCAACGGGCGGGCATGAGTTCGCCCGATATCTCGACCGTGTTTGCGTTCGCGTCATCACCCGTGACAGGTGAGTTCGGATATAATCAGCCCGCCAGCAAAGCGGCTCGCGAGGGATTGAGGATTTTCCGCATCCACGAGTCCGGTGAGATCATGGCGGCAGGCCGTTGGGTGCATCGCAGTTTCTATCCGCTGCCGCCCACGAACCCGAAAGTGACAGAGCTGCTCTTTTCCTTTGGCGATGCCTTCTACAAGCCACGTGGTGACGAAGAGCCAATCGGCCAGCACGGTATTCGGAAACTCACCTGCAACCTCATCTGCCGTGTTGAGCTGGGGAAAAACAGCGATGAGTGTGATGTCCGCAAGTCACACGAAGACCCGTTATGCCAGACACGCGGTTCGGGCAACGTCCACTGCTGATCCAGACCCATTGTCCGTTCAGCTCTACCAATACGGCCAAATTGAAGTTTTTCCTACGACGAAAGGTTGCCGCCGCCAAAGCCAGCGTAGAAGTCCGGTCCAACAAGCGCCGCCAAGTTCGCTTCGGTTTAGGCTGATGCAATATGATTAAACATGATTTGCATTGCATCAATAGCGGTGCTATCTTCTTGTAAAGAGGGTGATTCTGGGTGACTTGTATTGGTGCAAAAATTTGGAGTAACGGTTCGTCTTCCTGAAGAACTGTATATGCATCTTAAGCAGCTCGCAGAGCGCGAGGAACGTTCTATGAGCTACTTGATGGAAAAACCTGTCGAGCAATATTTGCAAAACAACCAGCCCTCTCAACTCGCTTTGAAATTGGAGGGAAAAAATGACTGAAGACGAAATCGAATCAAACCTACAGAGTATGAGTTTATTGGAACGGACTTCCATTTTGAGAGACGCTTTCGAAATCCGCATGGAGCATATAGCTAACGGCTCCAGAGATGAGTCCACATTTGGACGATTATCTGATGAGCAGATGCGACAAATGCGAATGTCGTCAATAAGAGAAGCGTTGAGTTCAAGGCAACCAAAATAATGCCGAAAACCTTCGCTCTAGGACTTTCGTTCCTGTCCATGTTTGACCAAGTGGTTAAATGATAGTCGTAGGCAGCTATAAACGCGCCACTGTCAATCGTTCTTTTCGCAGCTCTATCCAAATATTCCTCGGTAGTCGGACTGAGAAATACCTCATCAGGGCAGTAAAACCATATGTATATTCGAATAAATTGCTGAGACAGAATGCTGGCCAACAGTAGCAAGCAGCCGATTACGAGTAAGTTGGCATCAATCAGCATGGCGATATTATCACCGGCAGCAAGCCGAATTTTCACGCCAACAAGTGCAAGCGCAATACCCGAAATAATAGCGTAGTTGTTACGAGAGAGAATCTCTCGTTCCCAGAGAATCAGATTCGACCACAACCATATCGATTCGCCCTTCATGCGAAACGCCCAAATTCCAAATCACCGATATACTCAATAGCGTTTTTCAGGCAAACCAACTTGTGCCGCATCAGCTCTGAGTTGTTGTGGGCATAGATAGAACCAATGATGGCCGCGAGTAGCTCTTCGCATCTTGGATCATGAATTTCTACGAAAAACGAAAAGTATCTTAGCCCCCTTCGTCTCTTTGGCTTCTGGTAAAATGTGTCCTTATTTTGAGCAAGACTTTCAGAAATTACAATATCTTGAATCAGTGGATTTACGTCATTCAAAACAAAGTCTAGGGCAGACGCCTTTATATCCTGCAATCTTCGCTGATCATGGATTCCACATTGAACATGGCGACGAACAATAATCTCCACCAAAAGATCATTAATGCCAATTCGCTCTTTGGCATTTTCAATTTCTTCGCGCGCCTCTTGTTCCTGACGCTCATTGATCGGAAAATTGAAAGACATGTATGCGAGTTCCCCCTTCGTTTCTTTTTTGGTGAGCAATTGGTATGAACTGAGTTGGACGTAAACGCCCTGGTTCTCTCGGAGTTAAGATCAGTCAAACAGTGTACTTGTCATGATTTTTTATAAGATCGTCAACATGACGAAGGTACGATTGATCTTCGGTCGCGTAATTCCCGGTTTCCAGCGTCTAGCGGTGACCAGCTGGTGCCCTTCAATGTGCATTTCAAACCTCAGAAAAAGAATGAAGGCTCATTGAGCCTTCATGTGACGGTTAAGTTGTTGGCACCAGGAACATCACGCCGTTGTGGTTGACGAGATCGGTGGGGATGATGTCGCGTTGGATGATGGCGCCTTGCTTGTCGCCCTTGCGTGACCAGGCTGCGCCGATCTCACGCGGCTTTCCGAGTGATCATTGCCGTCGGCATCTTTGCCTGTGATGCGTGAGAAGCTGACGCGGTAGAGGGGTTTGTTGTTTTGCGTTTCGGTTGTCATTTGACGTATCCTTTCATGATTGTTTGGTCGGCCGGACTATCCAGCCGATGCGCCTGTTTGACCGAGCGGTTCGCGATGCAGGTCAACGCAACACGTTTAAGCGGGCAGCGGAATTGACCTGCATCGGGGTTCCTCGGTAGGCGTCGTCGGATACTGGATGGATGGTCTGGCGCGGGCACAACATCTGAAATCAGCGATCACAAGCTGGAAACGCAAACGGCAAGCCGCGCGAACAAGGACGCATTCTCGTGTCAGGGCAAGGTCAGCTTGACGGATTGATCACACTGGCACGTCAGCGCGCGTGGATGGTGTTTACGCCGGAAGACAATAACGCCGACCATCAGCTCTTCACAGCATCCCTGAACAGCACCCGTGACCATCTGCGCACGATTGGCCTGCCTGTATCAAAAACGCATCATGAGCCGTTTGCGGTCGATGTTGGGTTCCTCGAATCCGCATTGCCCAATGCACTGGCCAACAAATCTGAGGCAACGCATATCGCGGCGATCCATACGGGGCTGGCCGTCACGATCCATGAGTTCAGCCTGTTCTGTTTTGCGCAATCATCGTTCCTGCCGATGATCGGCCATCCCGACAAGGAAATGTCGCCATCGGCTGCCGACGATCTTCCGCCGGGCGTGGCGCTGTTGATCGCATCATTGCGAGCGGATCAAAGCCAGCCCGTGCTGGAACGGTTCATCATGCCGCAATGTCCGCATCGGAATGCGGCGGCGCATTATCTGACCCTGTTGATGTTGCGCTTTGTATGGCTGCATGAAGTGGCACATGGGCTGTTGGGCCATGTCGATTATCTGCGGCATCACACACAGTCGGCGGATATCTCCGAACTGCATCTCGGCGAATTGGCTGCCATTGATCCGTCCATCGACGGGCGAGTGCTACAGTGTCTGGAATTCGAGGCTGACAGTTGGGCGCTGGCAAAGTCGTTGGCGATCCAGACCCAGGGCGGCGAGAACATCCATGGTGTTGCATCACTGCATTTGGCCTTGCGGTTGCAGATGAGTCTGCTCGCGGGCTTTAGCCTGTGCTGGCTGATGGAAACGCTCGCTTCGACGGCCAAGCGCGGGCGGCTCAACATCACCCATCCGGCTCCCGTGCGGCGATTACAGATGCTGCAATCCATTGCGGCGCGTGAGCTGGGCGCCATCAAGATGGACTCCGCGCGCATGCTGCGCGATGTCGATGTCCAGCTTAATGATGTGCTGGCGCAGATCGGTCGGCAATGGCTGCAAACGGATCGCTTCGAGCCGGACCGCTATCGTGCCGTCTTTGATGAAACGCGCAAAGCATTGGCACCGTATCGCTACCTGACGCCGGATGCCTGATCACGTGAACAAGACATTCTCGCGGAGAATAGCAAGCCGTGACGACGGCACCTCCATCAATCGCTTCGCCATGTCGTTGAGCAACGGCAGGCTCAATGCCGATCCGGCGATAAAGCGCTGGCTGTAGTAACTCATCAAATCACTGGGGCCGACGATAAAGCAGTGATGATGCTCCCCCTCGAAGCGTGATTGGCGCATGGGCACGATCTGGCTGGGGTCCCCATTGCGGATCGGGAACCCGTAAAGCCCTGCCGTGACCGGAACGGGATCGAAAACTGTCTCGGCGCGTAGGCAGAGCGGATACCAGTCATTGCGATAGCCATTGAACGCAATCACACTGCCTGCAATCGGGCTGTCCAGTTCGATCGTAAAGTCTTCGCCTAACGACAGACGCGCACCAATCGGCTCAAGGTCGCTGATCTGGTGCAGTGTGGTGCCGCGAAACGGCTTAGTGTGGAGGCGACCATAGAGGGCGCGCTCTTCCAATAGACCCAGCCATTGTGTGCGTAGCGATCGCGGAAAGAGATGCGGTGCCATCGCGTAGGCCAGATCAGGCTCATAGGTTAGGAGCCAGTCTTTGATCTGTCCAAGACGATCCTCACCGACGCTGCCTTTGTCGAGATTCTTTTCATACTCTTCTGCAACGCCCAGCCCCATCACATCATTGAACAGCCCGAACCAGTTTGTCTCGTGCTGTTTGCGAATGTGATTGCAAATCTCCTTGATGGCCTTTTGCTCCGCGCGTTTCTCCTCTGAGACTGCCTTCGCCACGACTGAAACCCTTTTACCCCCATTACCCTTATCCCTGCCGGAGCTTTCCTTGTGTCGATCATCAAAGATGATCGGGTGAAAAACGCAACAATATTACGCCGATTCTCCTTGGTGAATTAGGAATATCGTCCGCATATTGTACTTGACGTACCCATAGCCCTCGTTTATGGTGATTCCATAAGGAGTTAAGGCAATGTCCGTACTGTCAGAGAAGCACTTCCACGATGAGGCTGCCGCCTACCGGTTCGTTGAGGCCCGTGTCTGGCCGAACGGCCCTGTCTGCCCGCACTGTGGCGGCAAGGAGCGCATCGGCAAGATGAAGGGCAAAAGCACCCGGATTGGCACCTACAAGTGCTACCATTGCCGCAAGCCCTTCACCGTGAAGGTCGGCACCATCTTTGAAAGCAGCCACGTCAAGATGCACCTGTGGTTGCAGGCGATCTTCCTGATTGCATCGTCAAAGAAGGGCATCAGCGCAAACCAGTTGCACCGAACCCTTGGCGTTACCCTCAAGACCGCCTGGTTTATGGGCCACCGCATCCGTGAAGCCATGCGCGAAGGCGGCTTCGGCCCGCTCGGCGGCTCCGGCCAGATAGTTGAGGCCGATGAAACCTACTACGGCAAGAAGGCAGGCCCAGCACCGACCACCAACACTCGCGGCCAGCCCTTTGCAAAGAAAGGCAAGGGCGGCCCTTCGCACAAGCGGGCAATCCTTAGCCTTGTCGAGCGCGGTGGCCGCGTGCGCACCTTCCACATTGCACAGGCCAACAAGCAGAACGTGACCGATCTTGTGAACGCCAACGTTCACCGCGAAAGCGTTCTCATGACCGACGAAAGCCGACTGTACGGTGACATTCACAAGAGCGTCGGCCAGCACCTTTCAACCCGCCATTCCGCTGGCGAATATGCCCGCGAGGAAGGCGAACTGGCCGTCCACAGCAATAGCGTCGAAAGCTATTTCTCGATCTTCAAGCGCGGGATGCGCGGCACCTATCAACATTGTGCTGAGAAGCACCTTCACCGCTATCTCGCGGAATTTGATTTCCGTCACAATCGCCGCGTAGCCTTGGGTGTGAACGATCAAGCCCGCGCCAACCACATTCTGACTGGTATCGTTGGCAAGCGGCTGACCTACGAAACAACTCAAGCAAGGTGAGCGGCCCTATGGCATCTGGCGACCGTCCCGATACAAGCCCCGACGATACCGGATCGTCCGCGCCCCGATCGTCCCCGCCGAAGAGCGATCAGGCGAAGAAGCGCAAGGCTGGCTCTTCGAAGAAGATGACCCAGAAGGAACAGTCCGAGCGGTTCAAGGAAATGGCCCGTGAGCTTGGCACGGACGAAACGGGTGAAACGTTCGAGCGCGTCATTGATCGTCTTTTTTTGAGAAGTGCCGACAGCAGCTAATTTTTGTACGTTGAATTGCAGTACGGGTGCGATACCTGCGCGTTTCTTGCACTGTTGTCGCCCCCGTCGGCAGTTCTAATCACATGATCGGCGCTGATCGAGTTTCGATGCACCAACCCGCCACAAATGCCGCACCGAACCCCCGATTGCTGGAGCTCGGTCATAAACACAGCGGATTTCACACTAGAAGAAAAAGTCCTCCGCCGCCGTGTGCCATCTCCGCGAACCGGTTGCGGCGACAATAGGAAGGCAAAACGATTATCCCCCCCTACGGATTGAACCACTTCCTCTTCTGTTTCTCCGGCCCAAAACTGTTCAAGGGCTCTTTCTAGGAATGCCTCGATCGCTGGCCGACTGCGCGGCCCCGAGCCTTGGCTCTTGACGATAAGCGTGAACGCTTCTTTATGGTTCATTAGAAATCGTTCAAAGCGGTCTCGCACATCACAAAATTGGTTGAACTGGTCTCTCTCGCGCAGCCTTTGCATGACTTGCACGACAGCCAAAAACGCGATGGGCTGGAATGCGCCACCCCGTGTGTAGAAGTATACGAGTGGGTGTAGGCCAAGCGACCCTGCATGATCTGTCGTTATCAGCCGAAGTCGCCCGCGAACCTTCTCCAAGAAATCAATGGTTTGATCGCCGTTGTCGTCCGCATCCTTCATATCCCCCTTTGGCACGCCATTCACCAAGTTTACGAAATCAAAAACGAACGGCAGCGAGCTGTATCCCCGACCAGCGACTGGCACATCGGAGCTGCGGATCGAAGCGTCCTTTAGAGGCGGAGCGTATAACGCCTCGTGAATTTCTTTCCCTAGGGCTTCGATGACAAGCTGCTTTTCTGTAGGGAAATGACCCCAATACTTATGTCCAACACCGCCCCTATTGATTGCCCGCGAAGCGATGGCATTGGCCATCATTCGGCCCTTCAAGATTTTCTTTTCAATCGCATCTACTGGGGTGGGCTTTTGGTTGATTTTGAAGAACGATCGCTCTGCGCCCTCCGCGTCGTCTTGAGGTACCCACTGCACGACAAACGAGTTTGTCGCAAAATTTGCGAGCATTGTCTCTTTTTCCTCCGGCACATGCTGTCGGGTGCGCGCCATGTCTTGAAATGATGCGTATGAACCGACCGTGCGGTTAACAAGCTCCCTTGTCTTTTGGGCTAATTCAGTTTGCTCACTAGGTATAAAGTTATCAAAATAATCGATGGAACGAGATTTATCCCCGTAATCGTCAAAAATCCACGCTAACATCGCACTAATTCTATGAGCCCCATCAATCACAAAGGTATATTGGCCAGAGCGCCAGAGGATAATAGCCGGAATAAGATCTCCTCCCAAAAATGAAGAGATCATGTCCGCAATCTTCTGCGGGCTCCAATTTGCTGTTTCGCGCTGAAAATCTGGCTTTCGCAAACCAGAGTAGAAAATATCATCGCGCAGATTTGATACAGTCACTTCGCCGGTTGGCTTACCGCCTAGAGGCGCACTTTCGGCCTTAAGGTCTTCGCGCGGAATAAGTGCATCTAGGTTTACCCCACCCTTAGCCATCCCCTCAGCCTCCGATGCGAACGTCTCGTGCCTAGTCATAGCCTAGACACTCCAATTTCGCCAAGGGCCGGGTACGCAAAGTATAATATGCGGAATATCGTCTTATAGTGTTCCTATTATGTTCTTGCTCGGCATGGTGTCGAACAACAACGAAAAGGAGAGGCGCAAAACAATCCCGCTGCTGCATGGCGGTTCGGGAGAAAGGACAAAGACGATGGCTGACAAGCCCGCCAAACCCCATTCCGGCTTGCAGCCACCCGACGACGATGCATCGGCAGGGCCTGCTGTGCCTTTCGCTGCACTGACCATGGATTGGGAAGAGTTCGCCCATCATCTCGAAGACAGCGATCTGAGCGATGATCAAAAGCGGGAATTTATCGAAACGTTGTGGTCGATCGTGATCGCCTTTGTCGATCTCGGCTTTGATGTGCGATCAATTGACGATGACCCTGCGGCCTGTGGGCAAGTTATCGAAAACAGAATCTTTCTGCCTGCCGATCTGATAGACTCATGTGCAGACAGTCCCGACAATCAACGCAGCCAGACTGACGATGATGCACACCATCATGCGGCAGCACAGGAGGAGTCATGAACCGAGCACAGGAGACAATATCAATACAATCAAATCAACAAACATCACCGCAGCAGCGCGCGGTCATTTACTGCCGCGTGTCGGCCAAGTCGCAGGAGACAGACGGCCACGGCCTTGAAAGCCAGGAGACACGCTGTCGGCAATATGCCGCCGCCCACGGCTATGAGGTTGTCGCGGTCTTTCCCGACACGATCACAGGCGGCGGTGACTTCATGCAGCGGCCCGGCATGGTCTCCTTGCTGGCCTTTCTCGATGATCAGCCCGACGACGACTTCGTCGTGATCTTCGATGATCTGAAACGTTTCGCCCGCGATACGCGGTTCCATCTCGATCTGCGCGATGCCTTCCGCAAACGCGGGGCGACGATCCAATGTCTCAACTTCAAGTTCGACGAAACGCCGGAAGGCGAGTTCATCGAAACCATAATGGCGGCGCAAGGCGCATTGGAGCGTAAACAGAATGGACGGCAAGTGGCGCAAAAGATGAAAGCCCGCATGCAGGGCGGCTATTGGGTGCATCGTGCCCCCGTGGGCTATCGCTATGAGACGGTCAAAGGGCGCGGCAAGATGCTGGTGCCGCAAGAGCCATTGGCATCCATCGTCCGTGAGGGGTTGGAAGGCTATGCGTCGGGCCGGTTCCAGTCGCAGGCCGAAGTGACGCGCTTCTTTGCGTCCTTCCCCGACTTCCCGCGTAACCGTCAGGGTGCCATCGTCCAGCAGCGTGTGACCGATATCCTGACCCAGCCTGTCTTTACGGGCCATATCTGTTCGGAGACCTATGGCATTACGTGGCTGAAAGCCCAACATGAGCCGTTGATCTCGATGGCAACCTTCGATGCCATTCAGGAACGCCGCAACGGTACGGCCAAGCTTCCGGCCCGCAAAGACATTGGCGATGATTTTGCCCTGCGTGGCTTTGTCTGTTGCGCCGATTGCGGCAAGCCGATGCGCTCCTGTTGGGCCAAGGGCAAGTACAGGCCTTATCCCTATTATCTGTGCCAGACGAAGGGATGCGAGAGCTACGGCAAGTCCGTTGCCCGTGACAAAGCCGAAGATGCGGTCGGCGACATCATCAAGACGCTGCAACCCACCCAATCACTGTTCACGCTGTGCAAGGCCCTGTTCAAACGAGCATGGGACACACGGCTCCACCAAGCTGAAGAGGTACGCCTTTCGATAGTCCGGCACATCACGGCGACGGAAAAGCAGGTCGATACGTTGCTGGGTCGAATCCTGACGGCGGACAATGCGACCATCATCACGGCCTATGAGCAAAAACTGGCAGCACTGGAGCACGAAAAGGCGCGATTGCATGACGATTTGGAGTGTCAACAGGCACCGTCAAAAGCCAGCTTCGATGAAAAACTAGAACTCGCGCTCACCTTTCTGGAAAACCCTTGGAAGCTATGGGCTTCCGGCGATATCACCCTGCGCCGTACGGTGCTGAAACTGGTCTTTGCAGACCGTCTCCACTACCACCGAAAAACGGGCGCTAGAACTCCCCAAATATCCAAGCCTTTCAAGGCGTTAGAGGGTGTATTGGGGTGTCAATCAAGAAATGGTGCCCAGAAGAGGACTCGAATTATGCGAAAAAGGTCCTGAGATACTTGACTTCCCAAGGCGCCTTAAGGAAAAGTGGTACACAAAACGGTACACAAAGGCCCATTATCAGCGCTATGCCCAAATCCGCCGCCACCGCCCGTCGAAACCTTCCTGCCCATGTCCGCGTGTCGCGCACCGGTGTCTATCAGTACCGCCGCAGGGTACCTGAGACGCTGAGGGAGCTCCTCGGAAAACGGGAGATCAAGAAGAGCCTCGGAAAGGACTATGGGGCGATGCTCAAGGCCCATGCGAAGTTGGAGGCCACGGTGCAAACTTTGTTTGCGCAAAAGCCAAAGCCAGCGAGGCAATCCAATGTCCGGGCTAAAGTGCTGTCGGTGCTGCGAGACCATGGCTTTCGATCAGACGAGCTGGCCATTATCAGCGACGGCTTCACCGAAGAAGACGAGGGGGCCTTCTATGCGCTCGACGAAGTGCTTGAGGAGCTTCAGCGGGACCCGGAGGTGCCCGACGAGATCATTCGAGGCGTGGCCCGCGGCAGGCTCCCGGTCACCCTGGAAACTGCGATAGATGAGTATGTTGCTCTCAAGAAGACCGGTGATCCCGGGCGCGACCGAGTGACCGAGGTTCGCTGGGTAAGGCACAAGGCCCGGCTTGTTCGATTTCTTGGCAAGGAGGCGGTGACCCAGAGGAGACTTGACCGCTTGAGGAGAGCCGATGCACGGCGGGTCATTGAGGGATATGCAGCTGAGATGAGGCCCGCGTCGGTTCGGCGATATATGAATGATATCAGGGCCGTCGTGTCCCGGGCGATCCGAGAGCACGACATCAATATGCAGAACCCCTTCAAGGCCCCGGAGATCGCTGGGGGGACCAGCGGGCAGGCCGACCGCCTGCCCTTGAGCGATGAAGACATGGCGAAGCTGGACCCGGTGATGGGGACAGACGACGACCTCGGGTTGATTTGGTTGATCTTGAGGGACACAGGGGCCCGGCAAAGGGAGATCACCGGACTGCGCCGGTGCGACGTGAACCTTGACAGGAAGACCATCAGCATTCGGGAGCACCACCAAAGGCCGTTGAAGAGCCGTAACAGTGAACGGGAGGTTCCTATACCGGATGGGCTGGCGGAGCGCTTGGCTGCCAAGGCGGACGCATTCGCTGGGGAGGAGTTGCTATTTCCGCAATACGTGGGCGGGAGGAGGAGTGACGCTTGCTCGGCGGCCCTTAACAAGAGGCTGAGACAGCACGTCAGTCACAAGCGCAAGGCAGTTTATAGTTTGCGTCACCGCATGAAAGACCTCCTGAGGGACACTGATTGCCCTGAGAGCCTCGCGAGGGAGATTATGGGGCACAGTGAACAATCGATTGCGGCGAACTACGGGCGCGGGTCTTCGCTGGAAAGAAAGCGACGAGCGTTGGAAAAAGCTTGGGCGAAGACATGAAGCACAGCCTTAGGCTTCAACGAGATAAAATCAGCAATCAAACCTGATTGCAGAATGCCTGAACCTTCGGCTACGGATACGGGATGCCTGAGGGGAACGGTGTCGTCGATCACAATGCGCTTGAGCGGCTCATCGCCGATGTCACCGGATCGGGCGGCGCGGAGATTGCCAATGCGCAGCCCTTCATCGAGCGGCTAACCGCCGCCTTGGGCCTTCCGCAACCGGACTTCGCCAAGGAAGAAAACCGCTTCAACGACTACGTCTTCGAGCGCTCTGTCGACTTCAAGCATCCGGACGGTTCGACCACCAAAGGACGTATCGACTGCTACAAGCGCGACAGCTTCGTGCTGGAAGCCAAGCAGTCCGCCAAGCGCAAGGGGAAAGCTCCAGATGAAGCTCAGATCGAACTTCTCCCCGATGACGCCACCGGACGCAAGCTTGGCCACGCAAAGCGCGGCACACGCTCATGGGACAAAGTCATGCTCGCTGCACGCAAGCAGGCCGAAGACTATGCCCGCGCTTTGCCCGTCGACCATGGCTATCCGCCGTTTCTGCTGATCGTCGATGTCGGTCACGTTGTCGAGGTTTATGCGGACTTCTCCGGTCAGGGGAAGAACTACGCCCATTTCCCCGATCGGCAGGGCTACCGGATATCCATGGATGATCTCCGCGATCCGCAAATCCAAGACCGCCTCCGTTCGATCTGGACCGACCCGCTGTCGCTTGACCCGGCCAAGAAGTCCGCCGAAGTCACTAGGGACATCGCCGAGCGGCTAGCCCGCATTGCCAAACGGCTCGAAGGAAAGCACGACCCGAAGGACGTGGCCGAGTTCCTCATGCGGTGTCTCTTCACCATGTTCGCCGAGGACGTGGAGCTCATCCCCAAGTCGTCATTTGAGGACCTGCTTGACCGGATCAGGGACAAGCCGGAGACTTTCGTGCCCCAACTGGAGACGCTTTGGCGCACCATGGACGAAGGCGGCTTCGAGCCCCTTAGCGGTGCCGACCTCAGGAAATTCAACGGCTCGCTGTTCAAGACACGCACCGCATTGCCATTGGACGCGGACGGCATCAGCGAACTGCGCATCGCCGCCGGACGCGACTGGCGAGATGTCGAACCGGCAATCTTCGGAACGTTGCTTGAGCGGGCGCTTGATCCGGTTGAGCGGTCGCGTCTTGGCGCCCACTACACGCCCCGCGCCTATGTGGAGCGGCTGGTCGTGCCGACCATTATCGAGCCGCTCAGGGCTGTTTGGGACACGGTGCAGGCGCGTATTCAGGACCTGATCGAGAACGGCGAGAAGCGCGACGCCCTGAGGGCCGCGCAGGCCTTCCATCGGCAGCTCTGCACCGCTCGTGTGCTCGACCCGGCATGTGGCACCGGCAACTTTCTCTATGTCTCGCTGGAGCTGATGAAGAAGCTCGAAGGCGAGGTGCTGGAAGTGATCGCCGACCTTGGCGGACAGCCCAGCCGCTACGCCGACCACCCTGAGCAGGCTCGCATCGGCGCGGTCGGCCAGCGCCTTGCGCGAACGGGCGGTCGCTTCACGGTCGATCCGCACCAGTTCTACGGGTTGGAGCTCAATCCGCGTGCGGTGGCGATTGCCGATCTGGTTCTCTGGATCGGCTATATCAAGAACCAGATCAAGACGTCGGGGCTCGGCGCGGTGCAGGAGCCGGTATTGGACGCCTATGGCACGATCCGCGAACAGGATGCGATCCTCGCCTATGATCGGCAGGAACTGTTGCGCGACGAGCGGGGCAGGCCGCTGAGCCGTTGGGACGGGGTGACGAAGAAGCTGCATCCGATCACCGGCGAGGAAATCCCAGACCCGGATGCGAAGGTGCCGATCTACGCTTACGTTAATCCGAGCCGTGCAGAATGGCCCGACGCGGAATTCATAGTCGGTAACCCCCCATTCATAGGCAGCAAACGGATGCGTTCCGAACTCGGAGACGGCTACGCTGAAGCGTGTTGGCTGACGCGGCCGCACGTGCCGGGCGGGGCCGACTTCGTCATGCATTTTTGGGATGAGGCGGCTCAACGTCTAGCTCGGAAGGGCACGAAAGCTGCGCCCAATCCGCTTCGGCGCTTCGGCTTCATCACCACAAACTCGATAACGCAGGCCTTTTCGCGTCGTGTGGTGGAGAAGGCGCTCGGAGCGAAGCAGCCCATCAGTCTGGTTTTTGCCGTTGCTGATCACCCTTGGCTGAAGGCAACGGACAAGGCGGCCGTGCGCATTGCTATGACGGTGGCCGAAAGAGGCGAGCACAAAGGGGTCCTGGCAAAAGTCAAAACTGAGGCGGGGTTAGACAGTGATACGCCGAAAGTGGAACTGGCAAAGGAAGAAGGAAAGCTGACTGCCAAGCTCACACTTGGTGCGCCAGTTTTTCAATCAAAGCCTCTTTTGGCTAACTCCCTGATTGCCGCCTTCGGGATGGCTTTGCATGGGCAAGCGTTCGTCGTCAGCAGTGCCCTTAAGGGCAAACTTGAAAAAACCGACAGAATAAAACCATACCTAAAGGGCGGGGACCTGACAGATCGGGTTGTTCATCGTCATGTGATCGATCTCTCAGGACTGTCTGCGCAAGAGGTCATGGAGCGCTATCCAAGGATATTCGCCCATTTGTTGACATACCTAAAGCCAGAGCGTGACCTTAATCAGCGTGATACTATTCGCGAGAACTGGTGGCTCTACGGTTGGGATCGGCCACATCTTCGCTCCGCGCTCGCTGGCATCTCCCGCTTTATCGGTACAACGGAGACGTCGAAACATAGATTGTTTCAATTCATTTCCAGCCATGCCATCCCAGACCACATGATCGTAGCTTTAGCCATCGAACTCGGCGAGCATTTGTCCCTACTGTCATCAAGGGCTCATGTAGGATGGGTTCTTGCCTCAGGCGGAACGTTGGAAGACAGACCACGCTATAACAAGACCCGCACATTCGACCCGTTCCCGTTCCCTCCATGCGTAATGGACGACAGCAGTCCTGACCTGCGAAGAAGGCTTGGTGTACTGGGCGATCGGCTAGATGTTTTCCGGAGGGAGCGGCTGGCTGAGCACTCCTTTCTGACCATGACCAGCCTTTACAATGTGCTCGAACGGCTGCGCGAACTGGAGAACGGCGCCGAGGTGCCGCCGCTGACCGATGCCGAGCGCGACATTCACGCGGCCGGTCTGGTCTCTGTCTTGAAAGACATCCATGACCAGATCGACCGTGCCACCTTCGAAGCCTATGGCTGGGATGATCTGGCCGATCGGCTGGTCGGCAAGCCCGGCGCGACTATGCCATCGCCGCACAAGAGCGCCGATCAGGAAGAGGCCGAAGAGGAATTGCTCAAGCGGCTCGTCGCGCTCAATGTGGAGCGACAGGCCGAGGAAAAGCGCGGCTTCGTGCGCTGGCTGCGGCCCGACTATCAAATCCCCAGGCTCGGAGACAAGGTCGTCCGCCCCGACGAGATGAAACAGACCGACGCCGATCTGATTGTCGTGCCGGTGGCCGAACAACCCAAGTGGCCGTCCGACGCTTTCGACCAGATCAGGCTGGTCAAGGATATGCTCGCCAAGGCCCCGGCACCTGCCTTGCCCGAAGAGATCGCCTCGGTCTTCGGCGGTCGCAACACGCAAAAGCGTAAGGACCGGGTCGACGAAGTGCTGCGTCTTCTGGCCGAGACCGGTGCTGCACGCACAGGGGAACTGGACGGAAAGACGCGCTATTTCGTGCCTCGATAAGCCATAACGGCTTCAGGGTGCACGACAGTGGTTGCCAAGGCCTCGGCTGGGCGCGGAGGAAGAAACGCATCCTCGACGCTCTGAGAGCGTTTGTGAATGCACCGGTCAGTCGCCGACCGTTCGGTGCTCATCGCGGTCGGAGCATTGGGTCGGAGCGTTGGGTGTTCTTCGAACGTGGGCTGGGTCATATCGGCTCTCAGAAGGCTGAGGATTGCCACCGATGGCATTTCGGTGGGGGGGGGCGACATGCCGCCATCGCGGCCGTCCTCGGGCTCGTGTGAGCGTTCTACGGCTATGTGTTGAATAGGTCCGCGGGAGCATGTCGGCTGAACGCCGCGTCTACGTCAATGCAGTGTCGGCGAACGGGGTTTCCAACCCCGCAAAACGCCTATCCCTCAACGGGCCCATACAGAACGGAGAGCACGCAAAAGGGAGCAACCTAAGGGTCTCCATGTGAGCCCATCATGTCCATTCCCAACGACAGGATACGGGCATTTGGTCAGCTCAGCGGGGAAGGAACAGTCAAACGGCCTCATACAGAGGGGAGAGTATACGACAGGGAGCACCTTCAAGGTATCTCTAGGTGCCCCTAAGGTACCCTCAGGATATCCCCGGGAGGCAAGAGAGGCCCGGCGGAGTACGCCCTTAGAAAGGGTCAGGTGTACGTCATGTCTCACAAGGCACCCGAGGGTTCCCACGCAACCAGACACAGGCTTCTGAGCTGACACCTACCCTCCACCTCCTCAGCTCCACCTGGCACCTAGTGAGTTCCTCAGTCATCCCTTAGGACCGGACAGGGACGCGGCCTGTCTGGGGGCTTAGGGCTTCGGACCTTTTCCAAGAAAAGGTGTTACCGGGTATGAGCATATGTGTTTCCGCTGAGTTCCCCCGTGGGGGTGGGGGTGGGGGTGGGGGTGACGGATATTGGCCTATGTCGGCGGCCGATGGCGCACCATCAGCACAAGACCTAAAGAAACGTGATGCCTTGAAGGGCATGCACGTGGAACCTCATCGGCAAGCCTCATTGCAACGGAGTTTCTATAGGCTTAGGTCTTGTTCGGTGCGGCTTTCACCTCTTGCCCCTTTCTGCCACGTTTTTCGGAGATTGACCTTGCGGACCCTGAAGCTCCCTGCGCTTGCCTTGCCGATCCTGCTGGTCGGCATCGGTGCGCCCAGCCACGCGCAGCAATGGACGGATATTCAGGACTGTGTAGCGCAATGCGTCGGTGGGCTTGGACAGTCGGACCATCGCTGCAAGGCGTCATGCGAGGCGGAGTGGCGCGACCAAAGGGAAGCCTCCGGCTCCGGTTGTTCGCACCTTATGGCCTATCCAATCGGCCATCCCTGCAGCGAATAGCGGTCGTGACCAGGCACAAAAACTGGTACACATTCGCATGAATGGTACACGTCGCAAACGGAAACTGCGTTGCAAATCAAGGGCATTGAGAGGTAGATGGTGCCAGAAGAGGACCGATTTCCGGCGACTAACTAATTGAAAAATATTATGGTTCCTTCATCTGGCTTTACTAGATACCCCCGTCGATACCCCGGGACCATTCTTGCACAGAAGTTCGAGTACAGAATGCGGACCATCATGCCGCATCCGGTGCCGGTGGTTCAGATCCGCCCCCCGGGCACGACTTCGCTTTCTCACCACAGAAAATAACCAAAAAGAATTGAAAGTCAGTAGCTTGCGCCTTCCGCGCTGATGATAGCGACGCATAGCTGACCTTTGAAACGCGGGTGAATGTGGGTAACGGTCGGATAAATCACGAATTGCTCAGATCGCATTACTCACAAATGGCCCTCTCTGACTTCGCCCTCTGCAAGGCCAAACCGCGCCCCAAACAATATCGTCTGAGCGATGGCATGGTTTGCACCTTCTGGTCCGACCAAACGGCTCCAAGCTGTGGCAACTGCGCTACCACTTCAAGCAGAAGGAGAATGTCCTTTCTTTCGGTCGTTACCCGCTTGTGACTTTGGCGAAGGCGAGACGGAAGCGTGATGATGCCAAGGCCCTGCTCACCAAGGGAATGGACCTCGCCCTGCAACGACGCCTCGATAGCATGGCGGTGGACAAAAAAACGTGGCGGACTTTTGGCCTGATTTCTGACGAGCACATCGAACGCCTCGTTACCACCGGCGCGGCCAAGACCACCTTAGACAAAGCACGCTGGCTACTTCAGGATCTGGCTAAGCCGCTACGCGATCGGCCCATTCGGGAAATCACGGCTGCCGAGATCCTCGGTGTCCTCAAGCGCGTGGAAACCGGCGGCCGTCACGAGACTGCGCGACGGTTGCGTGCAACCATCTGCACCGTGTTCCGCTTGCCCATCTCTACCCTTCGGGCTGACACCGATCCGACCCAGGCGCTCCTACCGCATCAGGTCAAGGGCCGTGCCGCCATTACCGACGAAGGCGAGCTGGGCGCGTTGGTCCAAGCCATCGACGAATATGATGGTTGGCCAACAATGAGGGACGGTCTGAAGTTCCTGACGCTGACCTGTGTGCGTCCGGGCGAAGTGCTCCGTGCGCGGCGGGTTGAGCTTGACGTTGATGAGGCCGTCTGGCGCATCCCGGCCAAACGCGTGAAGATGCGTCGGCCGCATGGTGTCCCATTATCCCCGCAGGCGTTGGCAGTCGTCAACGAGATCTGGCCACTCTCGGAGGGCGCGAGGCTCTTTCTGATTTCGCCTCTGCAAAGCTAATACGCGCTCAAAGCAGAATTGGCTGTGCTATAGTGCTTGGCCGCATCGCCTGACCGGACCGAACGCCAAGACATACGCTCCAATAATCCAAGCATGCGAATTGACTGAGGGAGACAAGTCAAACAATTTCCTAAACTCGACCCTACTACCTGACGATCTCGAAGACGTGCCCCAACCCTTCGCCAAGTGAATAGACCGACAGGTATTGGGCATCGCTTACGGTAAGAATATCATAATCTCCACGCTTTGCCCCTGGATTAGAAGATGCGTACTGTGTAAGCGCAAAATGGGCTGCCACCCCTACTGGTTTCGGCCCAAACGGCGCAATTCCAAGAAAGCCACGGCCCGGCTCCGTATTGCACAAACTTTTTGAAACAAAAGACGATAGAAATTCATAGGCATCATCCACAGAAAAGACGAATCTTATTGAAGAGGAATCTCGAGAAAATGTATCAAGCAAAGTCTTATAGTTATTTCTCATATTTTCCTGCGAGATCGACATATTGACGTCATTCAGCAATATACAAAGGCTTACAGATAGATTTTTTCCAAGTATTGACCTATATAAAAGCTCCATTGTCGCCGCTACATCATGAACATTTCCACCAGAAAAAACAACTATGTCGACCAAGTCTTTATTAGCAATCAGTTTTTCCAAATTGGTTTGGGAATAATGACCCATGATTTCTCCGACGAATTCGGTCCGGGTATTCTGTGGGTATCCATCAGCCCATGTATAAGTCAAATACAATTCAGTGGCGTCAGCTAAACGTGCGCTAGATTTGTAACTGCTCGAGACTTCGTTTAGAATCTGCGTCAAGAGACTTCTGGGAATCGATGAATAATCAATTATCAAATCGAATTCTTCATCCATCTCCCTAAAAAAAGAGTCCAGTCTATATCCTAAACTTCTTGATTCTGCCGGATATAGCAATATTTCGTGAGCACGAAAAGATTCTGGAGAATTTTTTTCTATAAGTTTCCAGCATCTCTGAGCGTTTCTTGCCTTAATTGCATCCAAAATCTGTGGCGGATGATCTCCCTGAAGTGTTATCATAAACCACCATATCTTTGATCGCGCTTCTTTGTTATCTGCAAGGCGATTCAGCAGCCGTTTTACAAATGAAATTGATCGTTCTTCGAAATTTGGTGCAATAACTATCGCAATCGAACGCGACGAGGATTCGATGCGTTCCAAGAGCTTGTTTAGCTGGATCGAACTAAGATGCATACTATCGACCTAGCAACTTTAGCGCCTGCGCGATCTTTTTAGACGAGTATATTTCTTCCCACATATCGGCTACAGGTTCTTGATTTTGGTCACCTATTCTGGAATGAACTCTCGGGTAAGGCGCTTCATAACGGAAACTGTTTGAATTAATGCTATGCCACAGTAGCGGAATAGAGTCCGTTGGACAATTTTGATGATCTGTAAGTAATAATCCGCATCCACGATAGCCGTATTCCAGATCGTCTCCGCTCTTTTGACGCATCCGGTCCAGTTCAGGATCATGCCGGATGAATTCATGAGAAAACCATTTACATAGCTCACGAGCCTCGTTGCGTATTGCGTCGTTCTTGATCAGCGAATCACGACCGTCGGTCATTATTCTGTGAGCATTTGACAATCGTATTGCACGGCAGATAGATAATTTGCCACGATCAATGAATTCGAACAGTTCCTTTGAGGCGCGAAGCGCTTGCATAGCTTGATCGGTCATGATTTGAGCAAGGACAACTATCTCAGGTTCTGCGCCATTCCCTCGTAATTTCAATAACTTGCACAATCGTGATAGGTCTGTTGAAAGGGAATGGCCGCTGAGTGACTTGTCAACCAAGACGACCCAGTATTGTCTGCCAAATACCTTCTCCAATTCCATCAACGCGCGTTGTCGTCGATGTCCCTCATCACACTCCAAGTCGAGAATCGTCCGACCGAGTTTGTCGACATCGTTCAGCTTGGAAAATTTCTCGTTGTCCAATCGGCCTTGAACACCGTTCGAATGGCAAAATTTGCCAAACATGCCAGATGGGTCGTTCTCAAAGAAGTGTGCAATCGAAATGGCCGAAGCAGTATTCATATCTTGAACAATACTGCGTGGGTGGAGCATTGTTATCAGCATACGAAATAGAGATCGCCACGCATCTTCATACATCTGCTGAGTGACAAAGAACACATTCGAAAATAGTGTAAGAGCGGCCTCAACGCGTCGATTCGTCATGTCCGGGTGCTGCTGCAGCTGCGAAAGTGAGTGAAAGACGCGTTGGGAATAGTCAGATCGTGTCCGATAAGGCGACATGCCTTCAAGCACGTCGAGTAGGTGCATCTTTGCAACTACATCTTCGGTGTCGATGTTTAACGGATTAACCGACAGCCAGAATTCGCTGTCAAACGAGGCCAACTCGATGCGTGAACCGGCAATGCTCAAGGTTGCATCCCATCTCGGGACAACTTCATGCCCTCGCGCACTGCGTTAATGAACAGCTGCGAGAGTTCGAAGTCCCACTTACCATCCTTTCGAATGGAAGATTGCACGTCAACACCCCAAGGCTGGGTCGCAGACATCACGTCCGCTACGTTGGTAGCGTCGAGCCCACCGGCGACAAAGAACCTCGGTGGGATCGACCCTAGCATATGAGGAACGCGCACCAAATCAATGCGCTGGCCGAGGCCTCCAATCTGATTATCAAACAATACAGCCCACGCCCATTTTCTCAGTAACCTTATTTCGTTCGGTGTGTATCTCAATGAAGGATCTATAACTAGAATTAGTCTAACTCCGAACTGATTTACATAGCGACCCATAATGCTGAAATCTATCTCATTAATATGGACATGAATTTGTAAGTATTTATATCTATGGTATATTACTATATGGTCCAACCATTCTCGACCACAGCTCTTTGTCAACAATACTATTTCAGGGGGAAAATCACGAATGGTTGCGAAGGTGCTGAGTTTTTCTTCATCGCAAGAGTCCGAACTTATCTGGTGCAACCCCACATAATCTACGCCTAGCTCTTGTGCGATCTTAAATTCATCGAGTGTCTGAATCTTGCAAAACTTCACCTTTGTCATCTGGTAGTTCCCATTTTCCAGACGCTCTCCGTCGGTTGCGACTCACATGGTGTGGGTATCAACACGATGGAGGTGCGTCATGTTTCAGTTACCCACTCCGATTGAGTTCGTGAAGTCACATGGGAGGCTCACTGAACCAATTTGCGTCGACTGCGGTTCCGCGTCAATTGTTCTTACGGTTGATATGATTTGGGACGGCCAGAGCAGTTCGTGGTTGCCAAGCAGCACAGTAACCGAGAATCGCTGTGTTTGCTGCGGAAGTGAGTCTCAGTTTCTATGGATAGAAATATTTGAAGAAGGCTACTGAAAGGTAGCCTTTTTTATCATGTGAATTGTTGAAGAACGTCGTCGTTAATGCCGCATGCTGCCGAAAACACCCGTCCCTGCTGCCCGTCGATCATCAGCTTCACGAACACCTCGTGATTGGGCAGATTGATCAGGTCTCGCGCGCCGGTTCGGTCGCCAGCGAGTTGCTTGGCAAGGATTGATGCGTCGGATGCGCCGACGCGGAAGACGATCCAGGTGCCGACATTGCCCAGGATGGCGTCGAGCACCGTCCGATCGAGTTGGCTGGTGTGCTGATGGGCAAGGATCGCGCCGAGACCATATTTGCGCAGGCCAGAGAGCATGTCGGCAAAGGCCTCGGTCGTGAAGGCATGGAACTCGTCGATGTAGAGGAAGAAAGGGCGCCGCTCGCCTTCCGGCATCTGCTGACGGCTGTAGGCAGCATAGGCGAGCATTGAGACGACCAGGCCGCCCAGCAGGTTGGAGATGTCGGCGCCAAGGCGGCCCTTGGTTAGATTGATGATCAGCATCTGGCCCTCATCCATGATCCGCCGAAACCGCAACGGCGAGGCCGGCGCGCAGACGGCCGTCTTGACCACGGGATGGGCGAGGAAGGCGCCGAGCTTGTTGGCGATGGGTGCGACACCATCGAGCGTGGTCTTGTAGTTCATCTTGGGGAACTCGGCCGTCCAGAAGCGGCGGACGGCCTCATCGGTGACACCCGCGACCACCTGTCTGCGGAAGTCGGATTCGAGGAACAGCGGCAGAATGTCATCGAGCGTCGCGTCGGGCCGCTCCAGGAGTGCCAGCAGCGCATAGCGCAACAAATGCTCCATGCGCGGTCCCCAGGCATCGGACCATTGCTTTTTGAGCGCGTCGATCAGGCTCGAGGCGACCAGCGGGCGCAGCTCAGCGCTAACATGGGTCAGCGGGTTGTATCCGTAGGGAGAGGCCGGATCGGCCGCAACCCAATAGATGGCGCGATCCTCAGCAATGCCCGCAACGGTCTCGGCGAGATCGCCATGCGGGTCGATCAGGCAGAAACCATGACCTTGGGCGATGTCCTGCCCGATCATGTTGAGCATCAGGGTGGACTTCCCGGTCCCTGTCTGGCCGATGATGTATTGGTGGAACAGCCGGTCGGCCTGGCGGATGCCAAAGGTGCGATAGGGCTGGCGGCCGACGGTCTGGCCAAGGATGGTGATGGGGTCGCTGGGCCGGCTCATAGGCGGGTATGGTTAGGCGGGTAGTGGTCTGGACGTGGGCTGGACCCAGGCCCTTTCAAGCCGCAAAGCTCACCGAGCCGTGCGGCTTCTAAGGACCGGGTGATGTCGACAAGGGCGATCATTTGGTGCTCGACCGCCTCATGCGTTGCTGGCGCTTCCGACGCAGTTGCTTTTTGGGGCTTACCAGCGGTTCGAGAAGTGGTGCGATCATCTGCACAGTAGAGGACCCAGAGAACTGGTGTCCAATTAATAGCTCGCTTCGGCGGCGTTTTTGGCGTTGAAGGTTCGAGACAATTACAGTTGGGGCACATAGATGGGGCAAATCATTGTGAATAAGGGGCATTTTGAGTTCGAGAATTCATACTAGCTCAAACAACGTCTTGCTAGCGGAGGTCAGGGCTTGGATGGTATCCTACGCGAGAGTTGGCACACTTTTTATAGATGCGACCGTTCCATGAATGCTCCCGAAAACTCCAAGCTTCAGATTTTCGCCGAATACATCGGCCCAATTTTTTCGCTGGATGATGAGCTAACAAGTCGCGCTCAGAATCTGATCTTTGCCCGAAATGGAACCGGCAAGTCGTTTCTCTCGCGCGCTTTTCGCTACCTCGACCTTCATGGTCAGGAAAAAGAAACCGGAAAGGCAGCCTTTTATCTCGTGTCGGAGGAGGCTCCTGACGGTAAGGGGCGTCTAAAACTAAAGCGTGGGGCCAACGTGCTGGGAGAGCTCACGCTGAGCCAAGCTGATAACCCGGAGTTCGATACAGGCGATACCATCTTCCACGTGTTCTCAGATGACTTCGTTCAAGATGAGCTCAGAGAAAACCAATACGACCTAGACGGAGAAATTGAAAACGAAATCGCGGTGGGACGAGAGAATATTGAGCTAAGGGACGCTCAGTCTCAGCTTGACAAATTAGTCAGAACCGCCGCCGAGATCCGTAGCAGCTTGTCAGAGAGCTTCTCTTCTAAGAGAGAGAGCGATTTGAAGGGCAAGGCAGACATAAATGCTCAGCTGAGAGAGTACAGGGCTCTAGGACTTGATGCCGTTTTGGCGATGCCAACTGTGAGGCCAGCAGCAACTAGTTCTGCTCTGCAGGGCATAATCGCTGATCTGGACCGGTTGAAATCCATGCCCTCGGACTTTGATTATCCAGAGAGCGTCGAACCCCCCAATACTGAAGGAGTTGACCTAGATCTGGTTGGAGAGTTGCTCCAACGCCGCACCTCACCATCAACTGTCGCAGAACAGATCAAGACAAGGATTGAGGCTCATAACGAGTTCTATAAGACAGGAGTTCAGCTGGTAAAGAATAATCATCTGACCCACTGTCCGTTTTGCCAGCAGGACATTCAGAAATTAGAGCCCAATCAGATTATCGACGAATATATCGCGTACTTTGCTCAAGAAGAGGAGAAACACAAGGGCGCTTTGCGGCAGTGCTGGAAGACGCTCAATGAAAAGCGGGAAGCGCTCAACGTCATTGAAAATAGGATTGGTCGGCAAAAGGCTAGTTTCGACAGCCTTAAAGTTTATCTGCCGTCATTTGCTAGCATCGAAATCTCCCAGTGTGCTGACGAATTAGACCGATTGCGATACATTTTTTCCAGCGTGCTGGAGTGCATCTCAGAAAAGGGAAAAAACCTTGCCATAGAGCGCACGCTTGAAGTTGATAACTTCAACCAGGCGCTGGCCACCCTGACTGAAACCCTCGCCGCAAATCGCGCAAAGTGTGAGGCGCTCTCTAAAGCCATCGGAAAGGCGGATGATGAGCGGCGAAGTCTACAGCGAAACGCATGCGCTGCATTTGTTAGAGAATTTCAGTTCGATCATTGGGACGCGATTGAGGAGCTCAATTCAATTGAACAACAGGTCAGGCGGCAGGAAGCTGCGGTCCGCACATTGGAACGATCTGGCCCGACCACGAGCGCGCGTGATCGCGTCGCAGATACGTTCGAGCTCCTGCTTAACACGTTCTTTGGCGACAAGTATGTCTTCAACCGCACGGACTTCACTCTGAAGCGTGGCTCATACACCATGACGCGCGGAACCCACCGCACAATGAGTGATGGGGAAAAGTCGGCGATGGCGTTCTGCTACTTCGTAGCGACGATACATCGAAGGATGACTGCCAATGATGACTACGGGAAGCTGTTTCTGGTATTTGACGACCCAGTCACGTCAATGTCGTACGATTTTGTCTTCACCATTGCGGAAACACTGAAGCATCTCAGCATTTCACGAGAGGGTGAGATATCGATCAATCCAAGCGTGATTGATGGGAACAGGCACGTTAGACCCAATCTGCTTATCCTGACTCACAGCAGCTACTTCTTCAACATCTCCAAAACCAACAGGGTTGTTGCCGAGAATGCAGCATTTTCGTTGCACAAGTCGGGTGACGTCCACAGACTGTCTCGAATGGACAAGTATGTTGCACCGTTCCAACAGCAATTGAGAGAGGTGTTCGACGTAGCGAATGGTACCGACCCTAGTCATACGACCGGCGCGTCGGTCAGAGCGGTTCTGGAGGCAGTGGGCAGGTTTTGTCGGCCTGACAAAGCTGAAAATCTGACCAAGTTTGTGGTTTACCTAGCTGGCATAAGCGACTTAAACATCAAGAGCGTGATGATTAACAATCTCAGCCACGGTACATTCTTTGACGAAACACCCAGTCCAGAAGACCTGAGAATGGCCTGCGAGGAGACCATCAGGGTGGTCGAGATGTTCGCACCTGGGCAAGTCGAACTCGTCCGCGGTGGCTAATCAGTCAGGGATCCCAGGCTGCAATTCTGCCGATCTCGTCTTCAATCTTCACGTTCCTCAATCACTACGTCTCCATCCAGTAACTTCTTGAGTATTCGCTCACATATCGCGAGGTAGCGCTCTAGCTCCGGTGGCAACGGCTCGTTGGAATCCTCTTGCCTCATGCGTCAAGGTTACCAGGACCGCACACATTTTTCGTCCTCTAAGGCCCACGGGCCATTCTCTGCATGTCTTGCCCGCCAGCGCCCGATTCGCGGCATTGATCCTCAAAAAGCTCCTTTAGCTTTACTGCATATGACGACCGGGCGAGTTCGCATAACTGCATCAAATGCTGTCCCTGCAGCTCCTTTGAGTGCTCAGTTCGAGAAGTGGACCGAGCATCTGCACACGAGAGGACAGCGACGGCGTCCTTTGTCGCCTTAAGCCAATCAGACGGCTCAACAAGCACCTTTTTGTCCTTCACGGTCCGGTTCGAGACGGCGATCTCGACGATTTCGCGTTTTCCGGCGGTGTCGGCAAAATGGTAGTGTTCTGCAAGGTTTTTTAGGCGTTCGAGAAACCTGCGCAGAATTGCCGGACTGTCGTGCAGGCGAGCCTGATCGCGAGCGGTCTCTTCGAGGGCGGCGCGTTCAGCAAGCAGTTTTATCTTGCGTCGCTGGAAACCGGATGCATCGATGATCTGGTCGATGGCGGCATCTTCCAGCTTTTCCAGCCTGTCATCGAGTTTGGCCAGCTGCAGTTTGTGGTTCTGCGCGGTGATTTCCGAACTCGATTGCTGGACCCATTTCTCAAACCGCTGCGTGAGCGCCACAAGACAATCAGCCGGGAAGGCAGCGCCGGCCAGCACGTTTTCGATGGCAGTTCCGAGCGCGTCCTCCCGGATCGAATTGGTGTGACACATCCGGTACTGGCAGCGATAATAGACGTGGCCCTTCTGCCGCTCGGGGATCATGGAGCGGCTGCAATGCCCGCAGCGAAACAACCCACGAAACAGATGGTTGTGTCGGGTGACCTTCTTGCCGCACTTGCCGGCGCGCACGTTTTCGACGTGTGCAAAAAGGCGCGTTGAGATCAGCGGCTCATGGGCGCCCTTGAAAACTTCACCGGTCTTACGGATGCGAATGATGCCGGCATAGAAGGGATTGGCGAGGAACTTTTCTAGGCAGCCCTTGGAGAGCGGCTGCCCGGACGGCTTGGCAAGGCCGCGCCGGGCCAGTTCCTCGCGCAGCGAATGAAGAGAAAATTGTCCGCTGGCATAGAGCTCAAACGCTTGTCTGACGAGCGGTCCCTTGACCGGGTCGATGGTCTTGAGAGCGTTCCTGCCATTGTTGCGGTAGCCGATCGGGGCGCTGAACGGGTAGTAGCCCCGTTCGAGTTGGCCACGCTGGCCCTTGTGGATTTCGGCGCGCAGGTTGCGGACATAGTCTTCAGCGACGGCCATCTGTATGTTGGCCGTCAACCGGCCGCCCCGTGACCGGAAATCGAGGCTTTCTGTGGCAAAGTGCACGTCGATGCCTCGATCAGCGAGCTCGCCGATCTTGGCCCAGTCAAAGAAGTTGCGAGCGCTGCGATCAATCCGGTGCATGACGACGCCGTTGGCTTCGCCCGCCTCAAGCGCCTTGAGCATGGCATTAAAGAGCGGCCGACCCGACTTGGCGGCGGTCTGCTGTTCTTCGAACCAGCGCACGATGGTCAGCTGATGGGCGCTGGCAAAGCGCAAAATCGCGTCCTTTTGCGCATCAAGCGAGACGCCTTCTCCCTGCTTTTGCGAAGAGACGCGGACATAGCCGAAACAGGATTTCATATGTCGTTGGAGTTATCGCGTGACTCTACCACATCGTCGCGGTTTGGCGAGTCGGCCCACGGCCATTCACCCTGTTCGACCATGCGTTGGAAGGTGCGTTCGCACAGCGCCAGATAGCGCTCAAACTCCGGCGGCAGTGGGCTGTTGTCATGGGCATCGGTCATCGTGCAAGGATACGTGACGAGCGCGGTCGGCAAAGACCCGCCCGCGTGCAAGAACGGCAAGGAACGGGGTCTTGTGGTCAGGTGCGCACGCGGTAGCCTTGCCTTGGAACCATGGGCGCGGAGCAGACCAGAGGGATCACCACCAACCCGGTCTTCGGGCCGGCGGAGGGGTTCACCCCTCCGCTCCTCGGTCATGCCGCCGGCCCCGAATGAGACCGGGATGGTGGTGGATGGTTTAACGATGATGGGCAAGGTGGACGTTGTGTCGTGTGCGCTCCGTGCACATGGAGGGGCCTATGGGCCGGACGGTGAGCGGCTAGACTGTGGGTGCACCTTAGCCATTAAGTTCTTTCGTTCTTATGTCCAAATCCTTTGCCCTCGACCTGAAGGCGGCGCGCCGTAAGTCGGGTCTGACGCAGCAAGACTGCGCCCATTTGCTCGCCACGCAGCATTCCAAGATCAGCCGGATCGAGACCGGCAAGCATGTGCCGAGCGCCTATGACATTGCCTGCCTGTCGCTGATCCATGGCCGAACCTATGACGTGTTGTGCCGGACGGTGTTCGAGAACGCGGCGCGTGACTTGAAGGGGCGGCTGATCACGCTGCCCGATTCGCCCAGGGACTGGCTTGGCCGGTTCAACCGAACCAACACGATTGCCAATCTTGAAGCCCGCCTCGAGGCTGTAACCTCGGGAGGGCATGGCAAGGTTTAGGGTGCTGTCGGTCGCTGCGGCGAGCGGCCGGATCGCCTATGTGTGTTTTGAGGACCGGGTCCCGCTTGATTGGGCGATGTCGCGCAAGGCGAGCCGATCGCCCGATGAGGCTGCGCTCGCCTTGCGGCGTTGGATCGCGCTGCTGGTGCCGGACGTGGTGATCAACGAGAAGGTCACCCACCGGTGCCGCAAGGGCGCACGGACGATTGCGCTGATCGAGGCATTGACGTGGGAAGCGGCCCAGCACGGGGTTCACGATATCGCCGTCGAGCGCCGGCAGCTGTTTGCCAACAAGTATGAGGAAGCCGCTGCTTTGGCCGAGCGATTCTCTGAACTCGCCCCGCTGACCCCGAAACCGCGCCGCATCTGGGACAAGGAGCCGCTGAAGACGACGTATTTCGAGGCGGCGGCGCTTGCTTTGGCGGTGATCGATGGGCCGGCAGAGGTCTGACCGGTCTGCTTTTCGGAGCCGCTGTGCCCGGCCGATCGGGCCGGGAAGCGGCCGGTGGCGCACCGGATGGCCGCAGCGTCAGCGGAGGACGGCGTAGCCGTTGCGCCGCCCCGACGGGCCCGGCCAGGCAGGCTGGCACAGTGGCTCGATCGCAGACCCCCGCCTGCTTTTTGGTGAGCTGGGCATACTGACGCTCCGACACCGCTCCCTTCGCCGGGCGCGTCCGAGATCGGCTCGGGCGTGGCCAGCGAAAGGAGCACCAATATGCCACAGCAAAGACCAGAGGCCGTTCAAGCCGAACGCATCCGCATCCTGAACGACACGTTCAGGCAGAGCGGCAGCGGCGGACGGATCATGATCACCGCGGGCGTGCACGCGCTGGGAGCGGAGTTCGTGTCCCGTGCGATGGCGGCTGTTACCGCATTTGACGCCTTCGATGCGGACAATGATCCCCATCACGAGCATGATTTCGGGGCGCTGATGGTCGAAGGGGAACGGCTGTTCTTCAAAATCGACTACTATGACCCCACTCTGACGATGGGCTCGTCCGATCCGGCCGATCCGACGTCCACCTGCCGGGTCATGACGGTCATGCTCGCCAGCGAGTATTGATCGATGCTCTTGATCTTGCCTCATCCGGTTCGCTGGATGGGGCTTTTCTTATGCCGGTTAGCGCCGATGCGACTCCTTCCGGCCAAATCGATGATTAACTGTGGTTCCAAGTCATATGAACCTGACTCCACGTGGCTGCGTTCAAGACTCGCACAGGAAGAACGAAGTGGCTGGAGCATTTTGACATGGATGCCGACATGGTCTTCTGGACTGCGCTTGGCTTGGCCTTCAATCTGGCGGTCCTGATCTGGGCGAAGAAGTCCGTTGGCTCGCCGCGTGGCCGAGGCGAGGACAATGAAGACGGGACCGGCGACGAAAACACGGCTCACCGGTCACCACATGCGCTGCGCGATCGTGCGTTCCTCGGGCCCGACGGCATTGCCGTAGATGGCCGTGATGGCGATGTCGGTGTGTCCGAGCCATTTCTGGAGCAGGTTGAGGGGCACGCCGGATTGCAGGGCGTGAACGCCAAAACCATGTCGCAACCCTTTGGCGGTGGCCTGGCTGCCCCGGATTTGACTGCACGCCATGACCTGCTTGACGTGCCGCCAGGCGGTGCTGCGCGACATCGAAAACAACGGATGGGAGCTTGAGTCGACAGCGAAGGCGTCGGCGTGATCGGCGATGATCTGATCGATCAGCCACTTGGGAACCGGCAGTTCGCGCATGTGGTCGGATCGGCGCTTCTTGAGCGAGCGGATGGCGATGGTGGCGGGCTCATGCTGCATCGAGCGGCCGGTCAGTTCCAGTGCCTCGGAGAGACGGCAGCCGGTCATGGCCAAGATCAGGCAAAGGCAGCGCTGCGGTGCCGGCAAGGCGCGCGCCGTCGCCAGAAAACGCCGTCGCTCGGCTTCGTTGATGTAAAGGCGTGCGCCGTCGTGGCCATAAAGGCGCATCTCGGATCGTGGATTGGTCATAAGTGGGTTGGCGGGGACCGTCTGAACGGAGAAGGGGCAATCGATTGCGTTGCAGAGATGCAACACTATTGCCGATAGTGTTGCATCGGCGCCGGATTGATTGCCGAATGCCGACCATTTGTCGCCATCTCAACTCCGAGTGTTACGCAGACCAGCTTGGCCCCGTCAATCTTACCTGGCCATCATTAACGCTTAGACAGCATATCATACGACACTATCGGCAATAGTGTTGCACGGGCGCCCCAGACCTGGAGCGTACCTGCAATGAACACTCGTCACCGCCGCCCTCGTGCAATCACTCCGGCGAAAGTCGGGTGGACGGGCACAGCCCTCCTTCTGCTGTCCGTTACGGCTGCGTCGGCGCAATCACTGCCGGATGGCGCCATCCATGACTGGACCGGCTTTTTTGCCGGCGTGACGGCCGGGGCCGGCTATACGCATGTGCGCACCACCGACACCGGCGCCGGCCCGGCCGGGGCATGGATTGCCCGGGGCCGGTTCGTCGACGACGAAGGGGCGGGCCTGTTGGGCGGCGTGCGCACCGGATACAATCACGCCTTTGGTCCACTGGTGGTCGGCGTGGAAGCCGACATCAGCGCCGCGAGCATCCACCAGCGGGTCGAAGCGTTCGACGTGTTCGGCGAAACCGACATCGACTGGTTCGCCACCGTGCGCGGTCGAGCCGGCATGACCCTGCCGTCGATCGACGTGCCGGTCCTTGTCTACGGCACCGGGGGCCTTGCCGTCGCGGGCGTGACGCACACGATCGGCGATACGAGCACGATCCCGTTCGCCGGCCTGTTCGGCCCCAACAGCGAGCAATCGACCCGCACGGGCTACACGGTCGGCGCCGGCGCGGAGATCGCCGTCACCGATCGGGCGGTCATCGGGTTCGAGTATCTGTACACCGATCTGGGACAGACGACGGTCAATGGCATCTGCGTGGTGTGTTTTGGCGGCAGTACGCCCGGCACGCCGTTCGCATTCGATTTCGACACGAAATTGCACACGATCCGCGCCCACCTCACCTTCAAGTTTGGAGGCTAGCGCGATGGCGGTTTCGTGCAGCCGGACCTGGTTGGCGCTGGCCATGGCTCTGGTACTTGGCCTGGCCGCGTCAAATCTCGCCGACGCTGACGAGCGTGTGCAGGCCGGCATCTGCTCGTTTTCGACAACGACGACCGCGCACAGTCGGTTTGCCACGATCAAGTGCGCGTTTGCCGACAATCCAGACAATTTCGTGCTGCGGCGAACGGTCGAGCGGGCCGACGACGAGGCGGCTTACGAAAATCTGGCCCGCAACGCCGGACGAACCTTCCGGTGCGATCTTGAACGCAAGGGACTGCGCCTGCGCAGCGACTACACCGTTCGCAACTGTCGGAGGTGATCATGCGCTGGCTGTCACGGCCTTGGTTGCCACCGCGCCAGTGGCCGCGTGTACGACGGCCACTTCGCCCGATGGCGTCAAGGCCTTTACCGCGCCCACTCCCGGCGATCGCATCCGCATGGATTTCGACAGCGGCAGGGTGGCGACCGGCGAGGTCAACCGTCACCGGTGTCCGGCGGCACTGTGCGTCGCCGAGATGTCGGCCGTCGAGCGCAGCACCAGTCGGATGGTCCTTTCGAGCGCGACCGCGGGCGGTCATCGGCTGGTCACCACATTCACTGCCGAGGGGCGGTTCCGTGCGCGCTACGCCGGCCTCGACAGGGAGCCCGAGGCGGGCCGGTTCCGCATTTTGCATGGCACCGACTAGGAGGTTTTCCAAATGCAACGACGCACACTGACGCTGATCTTGTTGACCGGACCGGTGATGGCTGCCTGCAACACGACGGCCGGAACCGCTGACCGGACCCGTTTAACGGCCGCCGAGGTGCGCGCGACCTTCATCGACCGACCCTGGCGCAGCCCGAACGGTAAGTTCCTGTTTCGAAGCGACGGCACCTATACCTACCAACGGATCGGCCAAGCGCTCGCCGGCCCCTGGAACTACACGCTTCGGTCAGACGGCGTGATCGAGGGCGCCACCACGAACTACACCTTCTATCGCAACCCCGACGGCTCCCTGGTCTACCACCACAGTCGTTCGGGACGGTTCATCAAGGCCCTGCCGGGGTCGTAGGCGAACCATGAACCTGCGGGTCAATCGGCAACTGGTCTTGCTGAGGGTCGTGACGAATCGGCAGATTTGTTCTGCTGGCCGATCGGGCACCGGTCTGCTCGCGAGGCGTTTCTTCCCCGTTGTTCGGCCATGAGCGGGCCAAACGCGATGCTGGCCAGCCCCGTATGGAGGCGCGGTCAACACACGGCTTTGTTGGCCGCGCTGCTCGTGCTCGTTCTGATGACGCTCGGTGCGCCGGTCGCCGCCAAGAACCGCGAGGCCCTGGAGCGGCATTTCCTGGGCGCGAACCCTGTCTGCGCACGACCAATGGCTGTTCCTGTTCTTCTGGTCGCCGACCTGACGCTCACCGGCGAGATCGACGACAGCATCTCGCTTGCGATGTATAACCGGCTGGAGCGGCTCGGTTGTGTGAGCGTGCTTGGGATCGTCTCCGTCTTTGGCAATGGTCGATCCTCAACCAAGCAGATACACCACAACCTCATGGTCCGCCTGCCCCGGCTCGGTCTTGCTCGTTGGCTGCTCCTGCGCGGCCCCGATGAGAGCTATCGCAAGGTTCGCAATCGACGGGCCCGGCGGCCAGCTTCGGAGCGTCACGGCACGGCGGCCGACCAAGCGCGCCTTCGTGCTATCGCTGCAGTCATCAATCGGGTCGATACACCGGTCGCGATCGTCGAACTGGGGCCGATGACGGTGTCGGCCCGGCTGCTGGCAGGCGGTTTCGTTTCGTCCCGGCAGATCGGGCGCGTCGTCGGCGTTGGCGGCCGGTTGGAGGGCGAACGGTTTGGGACCAACGGGGGTCTTGTCGGTCGTTTTGGCAACTTCACCGACTTCAACGTGCGCAAGGACACCAAGGCGGTCGACTATCTCATCCGCCATGCGCCGGAAAAGATGCTGTTGGTGACCTACCGGTTGGGCGTTGGCGAGCGAATGGTGACGGCCGCGATGATCGGCGAGGCCGTGCCGGCGCTCGCCAGCCATGCGCGGGACCGGGCCAGTTGGCTCTCCCGGATGCTCGGCTATACCGGTATCCCGTCGTGGGATACGTGGACCACTGCGGTCTTCATAGCGGGTCGTCGTGCCGAGCTTGGCTGCGCACGCACTTACGGGCGCCTGCAGACCGAGCCCGGCGCCAAATGGCCGCGCCTTATCGTCGGGCAGCGGGTGGGCGTTGGCAGCCCGATCACCATCTGTCATCCAGGCGTGACGTTGAACGCCGGCACACCAGATTGAGCTTCAGATTGGGGATGCCCCAATGGTCCCGGTAGGCGCGCGAGGCGATCAGCGTTTCGTAGGCGGCGCGTTTGCGCGCGATCGAGGAATGGCGCGCCGACGATCGCTGCTCGGGGGTGGTGTTTTCGCATTCAAGGGCCCAGAACCGGTAGCGTTTCTCGCCATCGATCTCATACTCGATGCCGTAGAGCGCATCGGGAATGATGTGAGTGTGCCAGGGTCGTTTGAGGTCCGGCAGCGCCTCGCATGGGCTGAGGGTCACCGGGACGGCCAGCGGATTGCGAGCCGTGCGTGTTGATGACGGCGCACGCGTCAGGATCTCATCGACCGGCACGAAGCGTTGGCCCGGCGCTCCGTTCGTTGCCAGCTCGATCTTAAGCAGCGTGTCGATCACCAGCGTGGCGTGATCGAACTGTAGGTGCCGTCTCCCCGAAGCACGGCGTGACAAGGTGACCGCGCGCTTTGGAATGTCGTCGCGATATTCGAGAAGGCGCAAGCCCAGCGTGGAAAGTTCGTAGCTAAGCGGTTGGCAGTGCGCATGAAGGCCACGCCATCTAACCTCCAGCCGATTGATCAGCCCGGTCTCGTGAAACAGATCACCCAGACGCTCGACGAACCGCTTGGGCGAGCGAGGACACAAAATCGCGACCAATTGCGGCGCGGTCAGGAAGCGGTACCGATGCAGCCAGCGCAAGATACCCAGGTCGCGGTCGGTCAGTTGCATGCGCTTGCCGCTCGGCGAGCGTGCAAATCGCGATCGGCGTCCAAGTTGATCGAGGGGCATGATCGTCTCCTGTCCCAGACGAACGCTTAACCCACGCGCGGGACCGGTCAACGTGCGCCATGTTCGCCAGCTGGAGCCGGCGAGCCGGTATGGATTGCCATGGCGTGGCCCCTTTTTTTGGCGTGGATCGGAGCGCAGACGGCGAGATCGCTTCAACGCTGCGCCAAGACCGCTCTTGCGCACCGTTCGGCCTGCCTAGTGGCGCGATCGGGTTCAATGTCTTCCAGTTGGCCCCCTGTTATCTCCAAAGCGGCCTCAAGCACTGCGATGTCGATCAGATAGCCCAGATAGGGGCGTTGGATCGTGCGAACCAGACACCGACAGGCCTCAAGGTCAAGAAAGAGCGTGGCCATATCGGGATCGATTTCCGGAGCGGCGGGCACTGTCAGCGGTCCTTGTTGATCGAGGCGGCCGAGGTCTCCAACACCCCGGGACGATGCCAACGCCCTTCCGGCCGGATCGTGACGTACGGGTCGCTTGCAACATCGATGGGATCCTTGTCGAGGGGCCGGTCGTCGAGCATCTCAACGAAGACGTGACCTGAAAAGCTGAAAGGGGCCCCGTTTTCTTTGAGCTTGAAGCCAAATCGCTGCCAGAATGGAAGGAGGTCTTGGCGCGCGTGGCCATAGAGCCGCTCAAAGCCTTTGGCGCGGCACAGATCGACAGCGGCGCGAACCATTTCAAAGGCAAGTTGCGACCGGCGGAACTCGCGTCGGACGGCGAGCCGTTCGAGCTTGGCAAACCGAGCAAAGAAGCGCAGGCGCAGACAGGCGGCGGGTTCATGATCTTGCCAACCGATGAGGTGCGTAGCGGCATGATCATTGCCGTCGAACTCTTCGGCAAAGGGACAGGCCTGTTCGCCCAGATAGACGGCGCTGCGGATAGCGGCGATCCGAAAGAAGTCGTCGATCCCATGGGCGACGTGAATGCCGGTGCCTGTGGCCGCAACATAGGAATCATAGCGCGGGCGGGCGGCCTGGATAGACATCGGATTGCGCCGACAAATGAACAGATCCGGTAATGCCGTGCCCTTGTGAACGACGCCGCGCTCGAAGCCCAAGCGTTCCATGCTGCGGGCGCCCTGCAAGGTGTTGGCCATCGAGTAGATGTCGCATGAGGCGTAGCGCGGCGCGCTGAAATGCTCAAAGACCAACGGTATGGCTGCGGCCAACCGGCCCGGCGTGTACGTGGCCCAGACATAAATGGCCGCTGGTCGTTCGGCTTGTCCGACAAGTGCCGCATTGGGGGGATCAAGCAGGTTCAGTTCCTGATCCAGCAGTGCTTCGAGGCCGTCTGCATTGAGAAGAAGGACCGATTGGAAGCCCTCCGGCTTGTCGCTCCCACGACGAGCGAAGCTCCAAATCGCGTCCGCATTCCTGGCAGCTACGCGCTTGACCGTCTCCGGCGATGCGAGCGTTCCAATGACTGCGCTTGCCTTTGGCAGAAGGTCGGCGATCGCTTCGGGCGTCACGTGGTTGCGAACAGCGACCTGGCTTGCCGCGCTCCGGATCCAATGATCCTGATGCTCTATTTGCCACGGGAAACCATCGGATGAGAATTGTTGCCGCTGGCGATTGATTGACATTGTATACCCCCGCCTTAACCTCATGCCACCGGGGGTAGATGATGGGTTGTTTCGATCGATCGGAATGTAGCCGACATTGCATGGCCGTGTTCTGATAATGGAACACCCTTGGCTGCACGCGGACTGGAACAATATTCGTGCCTTCACGGTGCTGGCGCGACAAAAGAGCTTCCGCACCGCTGCGGTCGAGCTTGGGCTTTCGGTGAACACGGTGCGCCGCATGATCGACCGGCTGGAAGATCAGATCGGCTGCCGGCTGGTGACCCGGGATGTTCTCGGTATCTCGTTGACCAGCGAAGGGCGCCGTCTTGCCATGGCGGCGACGGATGTCGAGCGGTCGATGTCCGATCTGTGGCGCGTCGCCGAGCATGCCAACGAAACAATGAATGGGCCTATCCGGCTGGCGATCACCGAAGGCTTGGGAACGTTCTGGCTTACGCCCCGCCTCGTCGCGTTTATTGACGACATCGCGCAGCTAAGCCGGATCGAGCTGCAATGTGCGATGCGTTCGGTCGACGTGCTTCGCCTGGAAGCGGATATCTCCGTGCAGTTGACCGAACCGACGGCCCCCGATCTGGTCCGCAGACAATTGGGCTGGCTGCATTTGGTGCCCTTTGCCTCTCGGGGCTACCTCGATCGGTTCGGAACACCGCGTGACGTGCAGGAACTGGCGCAGCATCGGGTCGTCGAGCAGGAGACCGACCAGCTACAGGACTATGGTTTGGACCGAATATTCGGCGCGGACATCGCTTCGCGCATGGTGCGCTTCAAGACCAACTTCTCAAGTGCCCATTATTGGGCGATCAGCAAGGGTGCCGGAATCGGTCTTCTGCCCAATTATGCCATTGCCATTGGGGGCGATGTGGAAGCGGTCGACCTCGGTCTCGTCTATCGGGTGCCGATCTGGATGAGCTGCCATCCCGAGGTGATCAAGACGGCGCGGCACCGTGCATTCCTCGATTGGCTTCATGAGAGCTTTGCAACCAAGACCTATCCGTGGTTTGGGTCCGAGTTCCTTTCTCCAACCGATATTGCAGAGCGATTCAGCGGCTCGGAGCTGCTAGACTACTTCGATGGCTTTACGCCGCGCTCCGCCGCGTGAGCCAGTTATCTGGCGCTGGGCCCGTTTGGAGGAGCTGTCTCCATGAAGAACGCGCGAATCCGGACGGCCGATGACCGTCACGAGCTGCCGATCATATGACCGCATCGAGAGTGTCGTGATGATAATCGACATCGGAGCGATATCGTCTTCTATCTTCAGGAAATGGTGGTCTCGGTGCCGCTTAAGAAACTGAACCCATCGCCTCAGAACGCCCTTCGACCTCGATTGATCTGGGAAGGGCTGGATTTCTGCGCGGGCCGCGTCCTTGCCGACAGTGAAACAAATGCGTTCTTGAAGCGCTACTCAAGCGCAACGTGTCGCTCGAAAAGAGCTTTGAACCCGCGTCGGCGAGCCGGTATGATGGTCTATGACCGGTTCGAGTTTTCCGGGTTCGAGAAGCACGCACATTGGCCAGCGCTGTCCCATACGACCGATCCCTGCCCCCAGCGCCTCGGGTCGACAACCAATCCGATTTGAGCGCGCAAGGACAGGGCGTGCTCTGCAGGGCTCTGTGCCCAACAGCGGTGCAACGTGATCGGGTTCGGGTCGAGATGATTGGCGCAGGACATATGGCGATGTCGTTATGGTATCGGCCCACCGCAGCTTTCGACCGAGCAATTTAAGTCAATGTTATAGGTTCTTCTCCAAGGTTCCGAGCGATCTGCAGAGGAGAGCGAAAAGTGCCCTTCGAAAGTTTTGTCGGGGCCCTGAGCAACGAGCAAACGGGCGATCGCGACGTTATCCAAGACGCACTGGTTGCTGTGCGCCGGCACCTTGGCATGGAAATCGCCTATTTCTCGGAGTTCGTCGGCGAAGAGTCGGTGTTTCGCCGCGTCGATGCGCCCGGTTTGGAACATCTGATCAATGTCGGCGATAGCCGTTCCCTCGACGATGTCTATTGCAGGCACATCCTTGAAGGGCGGCTTCCCGAGTTGATCCCCGATACGTCCCGCGAGCCGCTCGCGAAAGCGATGCCGATCACCGAAGCGGTGCCAATCGGCTCGCACGCCAGCATTCCGATCATGCTGCCTGATGGCAAGCCGTTCGGGATGTTCTGTTGTCTGAGTTCGCAAGCCAACCCGACGCTTAACACACGTGACCTGGAGACGATGCGGGTGTTCGCGGGTCTTGCAACCAGGCAGGTTCATCGAGACATCGAGCACGGGCGAGCCGAGCGCCAAACGCGGGCCGCAATCGAAGCGGTGATCCGCAACCACGACTTCGAGATCGTTTTCCAGCCGATTTTCGACCTGTTGACGTCCGAGATCGCCTCGATCGAGGCGCTGTGCCGTTTCAAACCGGAGCCATACCGTTCGCCCGACAAGTGGTTCAAGGATGCCACAGAGGTCGGCCTTGCCGTAGACCTTGAGCTTGCCGCGATCCGTGCGGCGACCGCAGCCTTTGATGAGCTTCCGCCAAAAATGAAGATGGCAGTCAACGCATCACCCGAAACAGTCGTCAGTGGCCGCCTGGCCGAGGCGCTTGATTCGAAATACCTTGAGCGCACGACAATCGAACTGACAGAGCACGCCCGGGTCGATAATTATGTCGCGCTTCACCGTGAACTTGACCCATTTCGGAACCAAGGCCTGGAAGTCGCCGTGGATGATGCGGGCGCGGGTTACTCTGGGCTGCAGCACATCGTGCAGATGGCTCCCGACAGCATAAAGATGGACATGAGCCTTACGCGGGGGATTGACCGTGACAGCGCGCGTCGTGCTCTCGCCAGCGCCATGATCTTTTATGCGCGCGAGACCGGCGCCATCGTCGTCGCCGAGGGTATCGAGACCCGAGAAGAGCTGGCAACGCTGCAAGCGCTGGGCGTGACGCGTGGTCAAGGATATCTGCTTGGCACACCAGGTAAACTGAGTGAGCTGCTCTCGTTCAATTCTACCGTAGCAGAAAGCATGCCGTGACGCTGAATCCCGGGCGGACGGCTCCTTTCAACCGATCATTGAACGCCGCAGCCCAACAGAAGAATCATCATCCGACATGAATACTGCTGATCAGAGCTCGCGTATCTCCGTCTGCGATCTGGTTCGGCGGTATAGCTATCTGGCAACTGAAATCGACGGCGCCATTGGACCCGTCAGAATGTTCCAGACCTCTTGGAGGACCAACACCCGAATCCGTGGCATTGACCGGCCGGGACCACACTCATGGCCGCGACGCTTCTTCGCATCTCTAAAGGGGGTCTGGGCAAAGCTATCTGCCCCGCTATAGTCAAGATTGCCGTAAAGCCGACGCCGAGCTTAGTCACGAGAAAAGCGATCGCATCAATGTACGCGGTTGCCATCAACCCGCCGAGCCGTGCAGTCACCGGTACGCCCTTGAGATCGGTGGGCGATGATAATGGGCTGCGCACGAGGACGAGAAGTACCATGGTCGACAGCGTTCCGATCACGAAGACGCCGCATGCTCCCAGATAGGGTCGTCGCAGTGCCGGGTCAGAACGCTTTGCGACCCTAACGGGCGGGGAGAAATCTCGAAGCTGGCGTCACCGTGACAAGGCAGAAAGTCGAGGCCATTCCGCCGACCAAATGGTGCGATTGCGCGGAAACCAAAAAAAGCCAGCGCCGGAGCGCTGGCCTTATCTGGTGCATATCTCAGCTTGTTAACGGCTGGACTGCGTTCTCTGAACAACAAGGTAATACGCAATTGCTGGGAGCGTGTCAAAAAGAAAGGGAGGCCGAAGCCTCCCTTTCCCACGCGTGTTCAGAAACACAGTCCGGCCGCAACAACAATCGATTTCTTACTCTCGCAAGTAAGTGACAACTGCGATCACGGCGCGTAACGTGCCGAGTTGGCCAGCCGTGGCAACTGATCAGGCGACCTAGCCGAAGTCTCCGGGAATGACCCTTTGCGTTCGACCCCGACCAAGCTCACCTGTTGCGATAATCGAGGAAACTGATATTGCCAAAACATAATCGATTATTAGGGATAGTTAATTGAAGACCCTCGGACTGGATCTGGGCACCAATTCGCTCGGCTGGGCGTTGATCGAAACGCCAGGCGAACCGGGCCAGCACGATCAGGGCCGCATCGTCGACATCGGCGTGCGCATCTTCTCGCAGGCTGAGATGGCGGGGCGTGATCCCCAATCGAAGACGTCGCTCGCCGTCGCGCGGCGAGCGGCGCGATCCATGCGCCGGCGTCGCGACCGCTATCTCAAGCGCCGCAAGCGGCTCATGGAATTACTCGTCGACTGCGGCCTATTGCCCGAGGACAAGGCAACGCGGCGGGCGTTGCTCGACGAAATGCAGGACCGCCCTGGCGACGACCAGTCAGCCTCAGTTTATGCGCTTCGCGCACGGGCACTCGATGAGCCCCTCGATCCGCATCAGCTTGGCCGCATCATCTTCCATCTCAATCAGCGGCGCGGCTTCAAGTCCAACCGCCGTGCCGATCGCAACGATCCCGAGGAAGGCAAGATCGCTACGGCCATATCGGCGCTCGAAGAACAAATGGACGACGCCGGCGCCCGTACCTATGGCGAATGGCTGTACATGCGCCGTCAGAAGGGGCTTTCCGTGCGGGCGCGGATGACGGCTGACGGCAGCGCCTACGCATTCTACCCCTCCCGAGACGCGCTCGAGCAGGAGTTTGATGCGATCACAAAGGCACAGAAGCGCTTCCATCCGGACGTGCTCACTGATCCGGCGATCCAGGAAATCCGCGCTACGCTCTTCTTTCAGCGTCCGCTCAGACCAGTTCGTCCCGGCAAATGCGCCTACAATCCGGCCGAGGAACGGTTGGCCAAGTCGCACCCGCTCTTTCAGGCGTTCCGGCTGTACAAGGAACTCAACGAGCTGGAAATCGTCGGCGAGGACAAGACGCACACAAAGCTGACACCCGACCAGCGAGACGCGTTGGTGGCGCTTTTGCGCACCGGTCTCAACAAGCAGGGCACGGTGCCCTTTTCAAAGATGCGCACGACGCTCAAGCTTGGCCGTGAAGTGCGGTTCAACAAGGAAAGCGACAACCGCAAGGGGTTGCTCGGCGATGTCGTGCATTTTCGGATGTCGCGGCCCGAATGCTTCGGCAATCGATGGGCCGCGATGACCGCGGACGCGCAGGCCACGATCACGGAAAAGCTGCGCACCGAGCCCGATCACGACGAACTGGTTAGTTGGCTTATGGCCGAGCATGGACTGGACCACGAGCATGCCCTCGCCGTTGCCGATGCGTCGCTACCCGAAGGTTTCGGCCGGCTCGGGCGAACCGCGCTCGCTACGCTACTCGACGAACTCAAAACCAGCGTCGATGATGACGGTCGCGTCATTACCGAGGCGCGCGCTGCGATTAGTGTTTACGGCCGGACGAACTCGGAAGCCGATCCCGATCGCACGGGCGCCAGTTTCCTGCCCAAATATCAAACCGTGCTCGAACGGCACATTCCGCCGGGGACCGGCGGCGAGGCCGCTGAGGGCGACCCACAGTGGGACGAGGTAATGGGTCGCATAACCAATCCGACAGTGCATATTGCACTTAACCAGCTTCGCCGTGTCGCTAATGCGGTGATCGCCAAGCACGGCAAGCCCGACCGTATCGCGATTGAGGTCGGTCGTGACCTTAAACTCAACGAAGCACAACGCGCCGAAGTCAACCGCGTGATCGGCCGCAACACAAGAGACGCTATCCGGCGATCCGAACTGCTGATCGAGACCTACAAGGTGGCCGATACGGGGTATAACCGGCTGCGGTTGAGACTATGGGAAGAACTGAACGAAAAGCCCGAGAATCGGGTGTGCGTCTATTGCGGCAAGGCAATCCGGCCCGGGGCGATCTTCACAGCCGGGACCGACATCGACCACATTCTGCCCTATTCGAAGACGCTTGACGACAGTGGCGCCAACAAGCTGTTGTGCTGCACGGCCTGTAACCGGATCAAGGGCAATCGCGCGCCGGCGGACGTGCCGCATTGGCAGGCTGATTATGAGGACATCCTGGCTCGCACTACCGTGCTGCCGAAAAACAAGCAATGGCGGTTCGCCGCCGACGCTATGGCGCGCTTCGGCGACGAGGAGGGCTTTCTGGCCCGCCAGATCACCGACATGCAGTACATTTCGCGACTGGCGCTGACTTATCTGGCCCATCTCTACGATGCCGAGGAAGCCGATCTTGATGGGATCTTCAGGCGCCACAGCCGCGTCAGGGCATTGCCAGGCCGCCTGACGGAGATGCTGAGACGCCACTGGGGGGTCAACGATCTGCTCTATGATCACAACATCGCGGGTGCCGATACGAACAAGTCCAAGAATCGGCTCGACCATCGCCACCACGCCATCGATGCGGCGGTGATCGCCTGTACGTCGCGATCCCTGATCCAGCGCCTGGCGACCGCTGCGGCGAAGGCTGAAGAAGATGGCGCCGAGCGCGTGGTGGCAAAGGTTGCGCCGCCCTGGCCGTCGTTTCGTGACGAATTGCGCTTGCGTGTCAATGCAACCATCGTGAGTCATAAGCCCGACCACGGAACTGTCTCGCGCCGCGGTAATGCCAATGGGCACAACCAGACAGCGGGCAAGCTGCATAACGAGACGGCCTATGGCCCGACCGGTGAAACCGACGAGAAGGGTAACGAGCTTGTCGTGCGTCGAGTGCCGATTACAAATCTGAAGAAGCCGTCTGACATCATGATGATACGTGGCAACGCGCACGGCCATTCGCAATTGCGCGAGCGGCTGTGGGAAGCCACGCGAGGTCTGGAAGGCAAGGCTTTCGAGGCTGCGGTTCTTGATTTCGTGCAGAACGACGAAGTGTTCGGTGCTAGGCAGTGGACCGATGAAACCGGACGAAAGCGCCGACGTGAGGGCATCCGCCATGTCCGCATTATGGAGCCGCTGAAGACGATTCCGATCCGCGATGCCAACGGCCGCGTTTACAAGGGCTACAAGGGCGACAGCAATTATCGTTTTGACGTCTGGCAAATGCCAGATGGCAAGTGGAAGGCCGAGGTCGTCTCGACCTTCGATGTGCATCAGCCCGAATGGTCATCGCCGTTGCGAGCTGCGAACCCCACCGCGCGCAAGGTGCTCAGCCTTCATCAGGGCGACTGCATCGCAATCGAGGACGACGGTGGCCGGCGCATTTGCCGGGTGGTTAAGTTCGGCCTGAAGGGGCAGATAACGTTGGCCGAGCATTATGAGTCGGGTTCCCTCAAGAGCCGCGACGCCAGCAAAGACGATCCGTTTAAATACTTGTCGCCCACGGCAGGCGGCCTGAAAAAGCTGAAAGCGCGACAGGTCCGTATCGACGAATTAGGACAGTTGTTTGATCCTGGAGCCTAGTGGCTTGAGGCTGACGCGGTTAACCAAGTGTAAAGAGCACTCATACGTCTGCTAAAGATACTGCTATACTCACGCCCATGCAGCGTGTGGTTGATCTATCTTCGGACGGTTTGCATGTGGCGGTCCAACGGGGTTTCCTGACGATTTCGCATGACCATCAGGAGCGTGGCCGGATCGCCCTCGACGATGTTGGCGCCGTCATTGCTCATGCCCATGGCCTGACCTGGTCGAACACGGTCTTCACGCGGCTGGCAGAACGGGCGGTGCCCGTTGTGCTCTGTGCTGCCAATCATGCGCCAGTCGCCTGCGTCTGGCCGCTTGAGGGCAACCATGTCCAAGGCGCCCGCCTCAATGCGCAAGTCGACGCCTCACGCCCGCTCGCAAAACGGCTTTGGAAACGGATCGTCGTGGCCAAGATCCGCATGCAGGGTGCGATACTCGACTCCGTTGGCGCTGAGGCTGGCGCGTTCCACACTTTGGCCAGAAAGGTGCGCTCGGGCGATCCCGACAATGTTGAGGCGCAGGCGGCGCGCCGCTATTGGCCGCTGTTGATGGGATCGGATTTCCGTCGCGAGACGGGTGGCGGGGGCGCCAATGCGCTTCTGAATTATGGCTACACGGTATTGCGCGCAATGGTCTGCAGAGGCATTTGCGCCGCCGGTCTGCATCCGGCGATTGGATTGCACCATGCCAACCGGGGCAATGCTTTTGCGCTAGCGGATGATCTGATGGAACCGTATCGGCCGCTCGTCGACCGGTTGGTCTACAACCTCCTCGAAGCGGAAACGACTTCTGTCACCGCCGATGCGAAGCGGGCCCTGGCGTCCCTGACGACGCTAGATATGGCCAGCGTTCGCGGACAGAGCCCTTTGCATCTACATTGCGCTCGTCTGGCACAGCAGTTGGCAGGCATCTTTGCTGGTGAGGACACGCAGCTGGACTTGCCGGACGTGCCCCAGCAATTGGTACTGGCCGGGCTTGGGCGCTTGTCGGAGCAACAATGACCACGGTCTATACAGAGAGGAGAAACAGGCGGCCGGACGGACCAACTCACCTTTCCGCCTATAGGTTAATGTGGATGCTCGTTACATTTGATCTGCCAGTCGAGACCAAGGCACACCGCGCCGCTGCAACGAAGTTTCGGCAATTCCTGCTCGATCAGGGATTTGAGATGAGCCAGCTTTCAAACTACCTTCGGCTCGTCAACGGACAGGAGCAGTTTGAGACCTACGTACGTCGCATCGAAGCAAGCCTGCCGCCTCGGGGCGACGTGTTCATCTTTCAATTCACCGATCGCCAGTATGAGAACATTGTCCGCTTCAGTTGACCTTTCCCCCTGAATCCGGGCCATTGCGAACTGGAGTTTTCCACTTTTGAATTAGCGAAGGAGGAAGACCCATGAAGCGCAAACGGTTCACAGAAGAGCAGATCATCGGCGTTCTGAAGGAGAACGAGGCCGGGGCGAGGGTCGACGACATCTGCCGACGTCATGCGATCAGCTCGGCGACATTCTATGCGTGGCGCAAGAAGTATGGCGGCCTTGAAGTGAGCGAGGCCAAGCGCCTCAAGGAGCTTGAGGTCGAGAACGCCAAGCTGAAGCGGATCGTCGCCGATCAGATGCTGGACATGTCGGCGATGAAGGAACTGCTGCAAAAACATTGGTGAGCCCATGGCCAAACGCAAAGCCGTGGGCTTTCTGATGGACGAGATGGGCCTGAGCGAGCGCCGCAGTTGCCGGATTGTCGGGCTGCATCGCTCGGTGCAGCAATATCGTCCGGTGCCCAGGAACGATGCCGCGGTGATCGAACGGATGAAAGCGCTGGCGTCGGAGAACCGGCGATACGGCTATCTACGCCTGCACGCTCTGCTCAGGCGCGAAGGACTGGTGATGAACCACAAGCGCACCTGGCGGCTCTATGTCGAACAGGGATTGCAGGTTCGCACCAAGAAGCGTCGCAAGCTGCCCCGACGTGACAGGATCGCCCCGCAGGTGCCGGATCGGCCCATGCAGCGCTGGTCGCTCGACTTCATGAGTGATCAATTGGCCGATTATCGTCGCTTCCGGATCCTCAATATCGTCGATGACCACAGCCGGTTCTGCCCCGGCCAGATCGTCGATGTGTCGATCACCGGCGCAAGGCTGGCGCGCTATCTTGACGATCTGGCGCTACTGCACGGCCTGCCTGAGGAGATCATCCTCGACAACGGTCCGGAAGGCACCAGCCGCGCCATGTTCGACTGGTCCGAACGGACCGGCGTTCGTCTGCGGTTCATCGAGCCGGGCAAGCCCGTGCAGAATGCTTTCGTTGAGAGCTTCAACGGCAAGCTCAGGGACGAGTGCCTGAACCTGCACTGGTTCCGATCCCTGCGCCACGCCCGCGAGGAGATCGCCCGCTGGCGGGTTCATTACAACACCAAGCGTCCGCATTCGGCGCTCGACTACCAAACCCCGATGGAGGTCCTGACCAAGAACACCGCGTCAACGCCCGAGACTCTTGCGGTCTCAGCGCTGCCGCTCAGAGCAATTACACAACCGGAGAATTCCAGCTCAAACTGGCCCTAACCGAGGGGAAAGGTCACAGTGACCAATCGAGACGAAAACGCCGGAAAAATCCCGACCAGATTGCGCTCTTCTGACCATGAGAATGTGATTTGCGGTCGTCCATCCTGCCAATTCCCGTTTGATATCAGGGAATTGGACAGAGATGGACGATAGCCGTTCAGAAAACGCAGGCCAACCGCAACCGACAGCGCGACCGGCCGCGCTTCGAGCGGACGATAGCCGTTCAGAAAACGCAGGCCAACCGCAACATGATCACCGCGTTGGTGTTGTCGACGACGACGATAGCCGTTCAGAAAACGCAGGCCAACCGCAAC
>JGI12316J15310_10000012_pt15 | contig 113202 bp, 78 predicted proteins | sample MarCyaLeptolynsp_FD_15310 | JGI IMG/M metagenome (IMG submission 15310) | reverse complement strand
GCTCGCGTCCTCGCACGCTACGCGGCAGGGGACCCGGCGCGCTCGATCCAGGCGGCATCTAGAAGGTGGTGACAGGGGAGTTGGCGCCGCCCATCAAGCTCGCGTCCTGGTGCTATCGCGCACCAAGCGGACGAGCGCATCAGGAGCGAGCGGACAGGCCGTCAGGCCCCTTTGCATTCCGTCTCGCCCTGTAGAGATTTTTCCCACTTGCAGGCTCAGTTCTCGAATCGAATCCCTCGTTCGGAAACCTGAACACACCTGCGTTCACGGATTTGGGTCCCTACAACCAAGGGAAGAGGACAGGCACGCCAAAAAGCCTGTCACCTGGCACGCCGATTGCTGATGTCAGTCATCGGATGCCTTCACACCCCAACGAAGCCTCCCCACTTCGTCCCTTCGAGATTGGACCCCATCAGATGAGCGTGAACTACCACTTCTACGGAACCAGCTGGAACGACCCGACCATCGGTGACCTCCTCCACTTCCTGCGAGAACTCGGCCTCGCCCTGCGGGCCCGCATGCCCAGCTTGATCCCGTCCCAGACCAGCACCGCGGATACGTCCGCCCCGCTGGTAGGCCAGGGCCTCTATCTGGTCGACGAGGCCCGCTCCGAGGGCGCCATCTCGCTGGCCACGCAGCCTATTGACCGCCAGCACCGCAATTTCTGGAAGAGCATCCGCGGCGAAGACACCCCTACCGCCCGTGAGCTCTCTACCGTGGCATCGCTTACGGCCTACGACGCCCCCAGCAGCGACCACTACGCCTCCCTCACCGAGCCGGTCCTCATCGCGCTGGGCGAGCTGTTCCCGCCTGGCTACATCGTCCGCCCGGAGGAGCGCGAGGCCGTGTCCACCACCCACCTCAAGAACCGACTGTCAGCTCCTGAGCCCTACCCTCGTCGTGCGCTCGCACGCACCGTGGAGACCCCTGTCGTGGTGATATCCGAACCCAAATCCGCCTCAACCGCGCCCGTGCTGGCCGAGTCCACGATGACCCCGACCTCGGGCCCCGAGCTGTACGGCCTTTGGGGGCGCTACATCATCGACCGGACCCGTCGCGACAAGGTCCGCGCCCTGCTCCAGGGGACCCCGGTTCTCAGCCATCTGGCCCAGCTCACCGGCAACGCGGTGACCATCGAGGGGCGCGGCGTCAGCCTTAGCGACGAGGAGTGGGCGTCGGTCTACAGCGCCATCCTCGAGTGCGCTGGGCAGGCCAGCGGTGGCTTTGTCCAGGTGCGCTGCCGCGACCGCTTTGACACCCGCCTTCCGGCGCGCGGCTAGCTGCAGCTGTACACGACGTAGCGGCCGTCTCCGGCCGCTCGTTCGACCTTGCCGAAGATGTCCGATAGCAGCGGTCCGTAGGGCAGATGGTGGTTGGACACGAGGAGGAGTCGCCCACCCGGGCGCAGCAGCTGACGCGCCGCCTGGGCGAACTCGGTCATCAGCCCGCGATCGGTGTCGTGGCCGTCGTGAAACGGCGCATTTGTCACCACCAGATCGTGTCTGGCGCCCAGCGTCTGGGACGCTTCCTCCGCCGTCAGGTGTCGAACATCGATGCGGTCCTGCAGGCCGTTGGCAGTCACCGTTCGGCGCGCCGCCTCCACGGCCACGGCATTGAGGTCCACCGCCGTGACCTGCGCCTTGGGGCGCGCCAGCGCCACTGCGGCTGAAAGCACACCGCAGCCACAGCCAAGGTCGACCGTACGTCCGGCCTTGGGGCGTTGCGCCACCAGAACGCCGATGAGCAGCTTGGTGCCTGGGTCCAGTCTGCCATGCGCAAACACCCCCGGGAGGGTGACGCAAGTGGCTGTATGATTGCCCACCTGGGCCTCGAACCGCTCTTCCATCGCGTCCAGCGCCGGAGCTTGGCGCGGACTGTCGTCGCGCCGCGCCACGACCACCCGGGTGCGCCGTTTGATGCGTCGCACCTCGGTCATGCCGAAGCCGAGCTTGCCGAGTCGCTTCACCAGGGGCTTGATGCCCTCGCGCTGTCCACCGGCCAGCCATAGAGCGGCCCCCGGAGAGAGCATTGCCGCAGCCTGGGACACCATCCAATCCTGGGCGGCGCGGGCCCCCGGCACCCGAACGCACAAGCGGTCGAATCCGATATCATCAGGCGGTACCAGACCTGTGACGCCGCCAACGCCGACGGCACGCCGGTCCCAGCTGAATACCGCATCGCCTGCAGCCGCGCGGGCACTGATGGGCGTGGCGGTCCACAGCAGGGTGCCGCCAGAGACAGGATCCTCCGCCAACGCCTCGGACAACGTCAGCAGCGCGTCGTCCTGCGATTTGGTCTGGGCTCGGCTCATCGAAGCCTCCCGTGGGACATGTGAGGCCGGGAAACTAAGCTGACAGCGTCAATGACGTAAATGGTTTTGATGCGTGCGGGGTCCCTTGCGAGCCGAGACCCGACGCGGGAAACTCGTGCCATGGATCCCACCGAGCGCCCCTCCAGAGCCGCCATCGCCGCGCTGACGAGCCCACAGCTCCTGGTCGCCTGGCTCGATCAGGCCCTGCGTCCTCAGCGCTATCGCCGCTACGACAAACACGTGCCCGGCTGGCATTCGCCGGCCGACGACGAGTGGCTTGGCTTTGTCGTCACCCGAAGCGACGACCTCCAACTGGCCGTCGCCGTGCCCGAGCACCAGGGTCTGGTCTTCCAGGTCGCCTACTGGTTGTCGGTGGCGCATCCCGAATCCCAGCTGGTCGGCTACCGGTACCAGCGGGGCCTCGACAGTTGTCTGAAGTACTACGCAGGCGGCAAACCTCAGTACAAGCTGGGAGAGGATCCGGATCACGAGGTGGCATGGCATGTGCCGCGCCAGCCCGGCATCGATATCGTGACCGCCGAAGAGGCTGGGCTTCCCGGTACGCAGAAGGACCTCGAAAATACCCTTGGCTCCGTGCTGACGCTGTCGTACGCCGAGCAGGTGGAACATCACGGTCCCGAAGACCTGGTGGTCAGCTACCTTCATCGCGACAGCCCGCTGTGGGATTAGTGAGCCCATGCCCGACAAGCCTGTGATCGCCAACGTCCTGGCGCAGCGCTACGCCAGCCAGGCGATGTGCACCCTGTGGTCGCCGCGCCACAAAGTGGTCCTCGAGCGACAGCTTTGGCTGGCGGTTCTTCGAGCCCAGCGCGATCTCGGCATCGCCGTGCCCGACGGGGTCATCCCGGCCTACGAAGCGGTCGTCGACCAGGTCGATCTGGCATCCATCGACGCGCGCGAGCGGGTCACGCGCCACGACGTGAAGGCGCGCATCGAGGAGTTCTGCGCGCTGGCCGGTCACGAGCACATCCACAAAGGCATGACCTCGCGCGACCTGTCGGAGAACGTCGAGCAGATGCAGATCCGGTCGGGCCTGGCGCTGGTCCGCGACCGACTCGTCGCCGCGCTGGTGCGTCTCGGGCGCCGCGCCGCCGAGCACGAGACCACGGTGATGGCAGGCCGAAGCCACAACGTGCCGGCCCAGGCAACCACCCTGGGAAAGCGGTTCGCCAACTCGGGGCAAGAGCTTCTCACGGCACTGGACCGCGTGGAGGGCCTGCTGGAGCGCTACCCTCTGCGAGGCATCAAGGGGCCGGTGGGCACACAGCAAGACCAACTGGACCTGCTGGGCGGCGACGCGTCGAAGGTCTCTCAGCTCGAGCAGGCAGTCGCCCGACACCTGGGCTTTGCGCGCATGCTCGACAACGTCGGGCAGGTCTACCCGCGGTCCCTCGACCTCGACGTGGTGTCTGCCCTGCTCCAGGTCGTCGCGGGTGCCTCGAGCTTCGCCACGACGCTTCGACTGATGGCGGGCCAGGAGCTGGTCACCGAGGGCTTCAAGCCCGGCCAGGTGGGTTCATCGGCCATGCCCCACAAGATGAACTCCCGTTCCGCCGAGCGCATCAACGGGTTCAAGAGCATCCTTTCGGGCTACCTGGCCATGGTCGCTCAGCTGGCCGGTGACCAATGGAACGAAGGTGACGTGAGCTGTTCGGTGGTTCGACGGGTGGCGTTGCCCGACGCGTTCCTGGCCACCGACGGCTGCTTCGAGACGTTCCTGACGGTGCTGGACGAGATGGGCGCCTACCCCGCGGTCATCGATCGCGAGTTGGCGCGCTACCTGCCGTTCCTGGCCACCACCAAGGTCCTGATGGCGGCGGTGCGGGCGGGCGTCGGCCGGGAGACGGCTCACGAAGCCATCAAGGAGCACGCGGTTTCGGTGGCCCTGGCCATGCGGCAATCGGGTCAGGCGAACAACGACCTCGTCGAGCGCCTCGCCGGCGACCCGCGCCTGGGCCTCACCGCTGGAGCCCTGGAGGGTATTCTCGCCGAGCCGCTTGGCTTCGTCGGCGCCGCACAGTCCCAGACTCAGGCGTTCATTGCGCGGGTCGAGGCGCTCGTCGCCGAGCACCCCGAGGCAGCGGCCTACGCACCAGGCTCGATGCTCTAACCCCGCCCTGCCCTACTTGCGCCTCGCGTCTGCGCAGCAGCGGAAACCCACGTAAGGGTGACCACCGGCGCGCCGGCTCGAACGCCAGCACGTGGCGGTCTCACCATCCTTGTAGGCGGAACCACCGTTGACCCGGCCATCCGACGTCCACTCGGCCACGTTGCCGACCATGTCGTAAGTGCCCCAACCGCTTCGACAGCGCTTCTTGGAGCCGGCCGTCACCAGCGGGCGCGGCATGCCCGAGGCACTGACGGTATTGCAGCGGGTCGCATCGTAGGTCTTCCCGTAGGGATACCTGCCGCCACAGCCACGCCGCCACTCGGTGCGGGTGCACAGGCGCCGGCCCCGCGCTTTGCACGCTGAAGCCGCCTGAGCCTTCCCGATGTTGACAGTCGGCGGACGCCCACCGCCAGGGTACTCGTGCTTGTCGATGCAGTGGATCTCGTAGTCCTTGACCTTCGACCCATCCGCCAGCTTGACGGTCTTCTTCTTGCGGATCTTCGACATGCCGCCTGGGCAGACGTAGTTGTTCGGGTCCTTGGCCTTGTAGGTGGACGACAGAGGCTGACCGGATGCCTTGGCAGCTTCGGCCGCCTTCTTGGCCTCCTCGGCGCGCTTGGCGTCCTCAGCCTTCTTCGCGTCTTCGGCCTTCTTGGCTTCTTCGGCGAGCTTCTTGGCTTCTTCGGCCTTCTTGGCCTCTTCCGCGAGCCTCTTGGCGTCCTCGGCCTTCTTGGTCTCTTCGGCCTTCTTGGCCTCTTCGGCCTTCTTTGCGTCCTCCGCGGCGGTCGTAGTGGACGCAGCGTCAGGTGCCGCCGCAGCCGCCGTGCTTGCGTCGGCTGCCGGTGCCGACGCGGTCGCATCGGGGGCGGCCGGCGGCGTGACGCTCGCACCGGCGGTACTTGTCGCGTCCGGCGAGGCCGGCAGACCACTGACCGCATCTCCTGCGGCAGGCACGGTAGCTGTGGACGCCGTACCACCCGCCGCCGAGGTCCCGTTGGCCGCGGTCACCGGCTTGGCGGTCGGACCGCCAGCCACCGGCGTGTTGCCCTTGGGCGGCGGCTTGTCATCGCCACCCATCAGGTCCGCCATCACCACGCCACCCAGCACCAGAGCAGCCACCACCAGGCCGATGGCGACGTACACCATGGGGTTCCGACGCCGCTTGACGGCGACCGGGCGCGGTAGGTTGGAGCGCGATGCCGCGCGCTTGATGATGGGACGCGAGACGGTGTTGGGGTCGGGCTTCTTGACGCTGCTCAGTGAACGGCGTCGCGGCCGCATGTTGCGGGCGATCTTGGCGCCTTCGAGCCCGGCGGCGGCGGCCCCGGATGAAGCCCGCTGGGTCAGCGCCATCTGCTCTTCAGCGACGCTGTTGGGCAGCGGGTTGCCAGCGCCGTCGAGCACGGTGCTGCTGCCGACGTCATCGTAGATGTCGAGGACCGAGTCTTGCTCGACGTCCAGGACCGAGTCGTCGATCGCCGCCAGGAGCGCTGATTCCGGCGACGAGGAGCCCTCAGCGAAGCCAAGGATCAGCCCGTCCACCAGCTCAAGGTTGCTCTCGCTGACCTTGATCGAGTCCGTCTGTGCCCGCTGCTTGTCCTTTCTGGAAGCGCTCTTCTTGGCGGCCGAGCCCGATACGACGTCGAGCTTGAAGTCGGCCGTCTCAGCACCCAGGTCGATGGTGCTGTCGCTGGGGACCTGCGGAACCACCGGCGGCGGCGCTGGACTCTCTTTGGCAGCCTTCTGCTCCTTGAGCTGGGCCACCACTTCGTCCACTTCGATGAGCGCGCTGTCGCCGAGCAACACCGCGCTCGGCTCGTCGTCGGCGATGCGAAGTCCCGCCGGCGGAATGCTGACCGGTTCGGTGTCGCGGCGATTGCCCCCAAACTTGGCCCGCGCACCGGCCAACGCTGCGCCGATCTGGATCTGACCGGCGTTCATGTCGGTGCTGGTGTCCCCATCACCCATCGGCTGGGACAGCCCCGGGGGAGCCGGCATTCCGGCAACCGTATCGCCGGCGTCAGCGACGATCTCCAGCTCGGTCGATGTCGCTCCACCGTCGTCGTAGTCGTCGAGAAGAGGCACGCCGGTGAGCGTCTCGGCGCCAATCTCCTCATCCTCGTCGCTGGTGGCGTTGCGCGCTGCCACCTCGGCAGCCATCGCATCGATCGCGTCGACCTCGATGAGCGAGGAGATGCCCAACTCGATGGCTTCGATGTCGTCGTCATCGGAAAGAACGATGGCGTCGGTGGATGACTCCTCCGCCGCCTTTCTGGCCGCGAGCGCTTCTGCGGCAGCGCGGATCTCCTCCACCTCGATGAGGGAGGAATCGCCCAGCTCGATCGCCTCGACGTCGTCGTCGTCGGCCTCGGCCACCGCGTCGGCTTCGACGCCAGCCCCGCTCAGCGACTCGATGACGCTGTCGGCGACGTCCAGCACCTCGATGTCTTCGAGGTCCTCGAAGCCTAGCGAAATCGCGGCCTCGTCCATGGTCTCGTCGGCCAACAGCCCGGGGCCGTCAAGCCCCGCTGCAGCGGCGACGAGGTCGTCGGCGTCGACGAGGGTGCTCTCACGCGGCGCCTTCCCGAAGGCCATCGCGTCGTCATCGTCGTCATCGTCGTCGTCGAAGTCGTCGAGGTCCTCGTCGTCGAGGGTGTCCGGACCGGTGTCCTCGGTCAGCGCATCGAGCCCCGGGATCTTGCCGAAGTCCCCAAGCGTAATGTCCTGGCCCGTGCTGGCCGCGCCGAGGTGCTCGACCTTGGCGAGCTCCTCCTCCGACAACCCCACGAGCGCATCGCTCATGGTGGCGTCCACCATGGACTCCAACGACCGGTCGGCCGACGGCGACAGATCGAGCGGCAGAGACAGCGTCGACAAGACCGGGTGGGTCTCGCGCCAGAAGGTGCGCGCGTCCGGGTAGCGCGCGAAGGCGCTACTACTGGTGGCCCGCTCGAAGACGTCGTCGAAGTCTTCCGGCACTTGAGCACCCTGCCCCAGCAGCGCGATCCCACCCTCGACCGGGCGTCGCACCACGAGCAGCGCGAGAAGCAGCCCCATGCCGTGAACATCGGCGGCGGCGGCTTCGCGCCAGCCGGCCTTGCGCTGCTCAGGTGCGAGCCACTGCTCTTCGCGGGCAGGCAGGGCCCCATCGGGGATGGACTCGACACCGCTGAGGAACCAGGTGTCGGTCAGCGTCACGCGTCCGTTGCCGTCGACAAAGACGTTGGTCGGCTTGAGGTTGCCGTGGACGCCGATCTGGTGGATCCAGGCCATCGCCTCGACGATCTGCTCCATCAGAGAGACCACGGTCGTGGTGTCCAGCGGCGGCCGACCCGCCATCCAGGTGGACAGAGGCTCTGCCGCTACACGGTCGCTGACCACGTAGGTCTGCTGTGGGCCGACGACCACGTCTCTGAGGCGGGCGATGTTGTCGTGCACAAAGGCCCGCGCCCGCTGGATCCGGAGCATGTTGTTGGCGCGCAGCCCTTCGGCGAACAGCGAGGGATGCAGAAGCTTGACTGCGACCTCTTCTTTGAGCCGCTGGTCGTGGGCCACGTAGACCACTCCGGTGGGGCCCCGGCCGAGCTCAGAGGTCAGCGCATAGCGTCCATCGAGGACATCGCCGGGAGCCATGCACCATGCTTCATTGTTCGCGCTCAAACTGCAGACACCTCGCCCACTGGACGACGATAAGACGAATCGGCGCCGCAACGTAACAAAGCGTCTTGGTGCGGGCAAGCGTCGGGCCCACGCGCCGACGCCTACCCCGCGCGGGGCTCAGCCCTCTTCCTCGGAGGTCTCCGAGGCGGACGCCGCAGGGCCCTCTGGAACAGCCGCTTCCTCAGCAGAGTCGGCATCGTCGTCCGGCTCGAGCTCCTTGAAGTCGAAGGTCAGTTTGTCGTCGGCATACCCGACGGTCGCTGTCCCACCCTCTTCCAGCTTGCCGTAAAGGATCTCTTCGGAAAGCGGCTCGGCCAGCTCGTTGCGCAGCAGCCGGGCCATGGGACGCGCGCCCATGGCCGGGTCGAAGCCCTTGTCGGCGAAGTAGTCCAGCGCCGACGTGTCGAGCTGGATGCGCACCCGCTTTTCGACCAGCTGGAGCTCCAGCTCGTGGACCATCTTCTTGACGATCTTGTGCATGACCTCGCGCGGCAGCGGCGAGAACACGACGGTGGCGTCGAGACGGTTCCGGAACTCGGGCGAGAACGTGCGTTTGAAGGCGGCGTCGATGTCGCCCAGCACGATGTCCTCGGCAAAACCCACCTTGCGGCGCGACATGTCCGAAGCACCCACGTTGGAGGTCATGATGAGCACCACGTGGCGGAAGTCGGACTTGCGCCCATTGGCGTCGGTCAGCGTGCCGTGGTCCATGATCTGGAGCAGCACGTTGAAGACATCCGGGTGGGCCTTCTCGATCTCATCCAGCAGCAGCACCGCATGCGGGTTCTTGTGGACCGCATCCGTCAGCAAACCGCCCTGGTCGAACCCCACATAGCCGGGAGGCGCACCGATGAGGCGGCTCACGGTGTGGCGCTCCATGTACTCGGACATGTCGAAGCGGATGAACTCGACGCCCAGGGTCTTTGCCAGCTGCTTGGCCAGCTCGGTCTTGCCGACGCCGGTGGGTCCGGCAAACAGGAAGCTGCCGATGGGTTTTTCGACGGCACGCAGCCCCGCCCGGGCCAAACGGACAGCCTTGGCCACCCGGGCCACCGCCTCGTCCTGGCCGTAGACCTTCTGCTTGAGCTCGAACTCCAGGTTCTTGAGCGCGGCCCGGTCGTCCTTGGTGACCTTCTCCACCGGCACGCGGGACATCTTGGAGACCACCGCCTCCATGTTCTCCACGCTGACCTTCTCCTCGCCCTTGAGCTTACGCGCGGCGCCAGCTTCATCGAGGACGTCGATGGCCTTGTCGGGCAGTCGGAGGTCCGGCAGGTAGCGAACCGACAGCTTCACTGCCGACTCCATGGTGCCGTCGTCGTATGTGACGCCGTGGAACTCCTCGAAGTTGGGCCGCAGCCCCTCGAGGATCATGATGGCGTCCGACTCATTGGGCTCGGGCACCTCGACCACCTGGAAGCGTCGCGACAGCGCCCGGTCGCGCTGCATGTGTTGCCGATGCTCGTTGAACGTGGTGGCACCGATGACCCGCAGCTTACCCGCGGCCAGCGCCGGCTTGAGCATGTTGCTGGCGTCCAGGGAGCCTCCCGAGACCGCGCCGGCGCCCATGATCGTGTGCATCTCGTCGATGAACAGGATGGCGTCATCGCGGTTGGTCAGCTCGTTCATCACCGCCTTCAGCCGGGCCTCGAAGTCACCGCGGTAGCGGGTCCCGGCCAACAGCGCGCCCATGTCCAGGGCGTAGATGGTGGTATCCTTGAGCGTCTCGGGCACCTCGTTGTGGACCACTTTGCGCGCCAGACCCTCGACGATGGCCGTCTTGCCCACGCCCGCATCGCCAACCAGCAGCGGGTTGTTCTTACGTCGGCGGGCCAGCACGTGGACGACGCGGTCGAGCTCCTCGGCCCGGCCGATGAGCGGGTCGATGTCGCCCTTGCGAGCGCGCTCGTTCAGGTCGGCGGTGAACTCCTCCAGCGGGTTGTTCGGTACGCCCTCTTCGTCGCTGCCGCCGCCTTCGAACGCCCGGCGGCCCTCAGCATCGCCACCCGCTGTGGCGCCATCGCCACCGCCACCAGCACCGTACTTCTTCACGCCGTGGGAGATGAAACGGGCCAGGTCGAGCCGCGACGTGCCCGAGCGCTCCAACAGGTACTTGGCGTAGCTCTCGTCCTCGCGGAACATGGACATCAGCACGTTCTTTGGCTGGACGACGTCGCGCCCCGCGCCCTGAACGTGCAGTGCGGCCCGCTGAACGACCCGCTGGAAACCCAGCGAGGGCTGCGTGTGGACCAGCGTGTCGTCCGGCAGAGCCTCGATGTCGTTTTCCAGGTGCTCCTCGAGCTCGGACTTGAGGACCTTGATGTTGGAGCCGGCGCTGCGCAGGACGTCTTTGGTCTCGTCGTCATGCAGCATCGCGAAGAGCAGGTGCTCCGGCGTGGCGAATTCGTGGGAGCGCGCGTTGGCATCGGACAACGCCAGCTCCACGCACACCTGTAGCTCGGTGGAAAGCTTCATGTGGGATTCACTCGTCGGGTTCGCTGGTACACATCAGCGGCATGCCGTGCTCCTTGGCCAGGTCGCCCACCTGGGCCACCTTGGATTCGGCGATGTCGCGGGTGTAGACGCCGGCGACGCCCTTCCCTTTGTGATGGATGGTGAGCATGAGGTGCGTGGCCCCGGCTTCCGTCTTGCGGAAGACCCGCTGCAGCACCCATACGACGAACTCCATGGTGGTGTAGTCGTCGTTGTGCAGCAGGACCCGATACATCTTGGGCTTTTTCGTCTTGGGTGCGCGTTCCAGTACGGTCTCGCGCCCCCCGTCCGGCGGGCCAGTAGTCGGCGGTCCTTGTTTTTTCTCTGACACGGTTCGCAGCGCCTCCTTTGAGACAGCGACCTAGTGAATCCGAATCACACCTGCGCGGCGGTCAAGCCGAGGGCAGGCTGTTGAACATGTTGGCGAGCTCACGCGCCTCCACCATGTTGTCCTCGATGGAGCAGTACGTCCACGCCCCGTAACGCCCTGCAGAGTACACCCCGCGCGTCGCCAGCACCGCCCGAAGCCGCTCGACTTCCGACTGCGACTCTTTGGTGATGTGCACGTACGCAGGGTCCAGGGTCACCGTGTGCCAGCTGACGAGCTCGTGCCCATCCACCACCCCGCATTTGCGGAGGTCCGCGAGCACCTGCAGCCGGGCGCGCTCCACTTCGGCGGCATCCACCACCGCGTCACGCGGGTAACCCAGCTCCACGTACATGCTCATCCGGTCGGTGCCGAAGATGTTGTCGTAGAAGCCCAGCCGATAGAAGCAGAGGTCGCGCGACGGGTAGTAGCACCAATGCACGCCCTCGGGCCCCTTCCGGTCGAAGCCCATGTTGAACACCAGGACCTTGTTCCAGCTGTAGGTCTCGGCGTCGTAGGCCATCCCCGCCATGTCGAGCAGCTTTGGAAACGGCGTCGAGCTGATGACGTAGTCGAAGGCGATCTGGCGCTTGTTGGTGGTGGCGACCTTGGCGGTCAGGTCGATGCGCTCCACCCGCTCGCCCAGGGACACCTTGTCCATGTTCACCCCCGCCGCCATGGCGTTGACGTACTGGATGGCGCCCCCTTCGGGGTAGGTAAACGTGGCGTTGTAGCTCTTGTTGTTGGCGGTGGCCGGCCGCATGTTGCCGATGATCTGGTCGAGGTTGGCGTAGGGAAAAAAGCGCCCCATCGCGTCGACGTCGAGCTTGGACAGATCCGTGGCGTACAGCTTCTCGTTGTACGGAATCAGGAACTTCTCGGCGATCCCGCGACCAAACTTGGCGTACAGCATCTCCTGGAAGTTCTGGGGCTCCCCCTCCCCCTCGAAGCCTTCCTTGAAGTAGACGCCGACGAGGCACTCGATGAACTCGTCCTGGGGCAGCTGGTGGATGTTCTTCTGGAACGGGAAGTCGACCAGGTGACCGTCGTAGTCGATGCGCGACTTCTTCTCGATGACGCTGACCGTCTGGTCGCCCATCCGGTCCACCAGATACTTCTCCAACTCCTTGTGCTTGAAGTGGAAGAAGTGACCCGAGAAGTCCCAGGTGAAGCCGTCCTGCTGGATGGTCTTGCAGTAGCCGCCGATCTCGTCGAGCGCTTCGCAGATGATGTAGTCGTCACCCTCGACCGAGTCGGCGAAGCTCAGGCCGGTCACGCCGGCGCCGATGATGAGGTAGCGGGTCTGGGTCTGCTGCATGCTGGGGCTCCCGGGAGCTTGGTCGGTCACCCCAGCTACATAGCACTACCGACCCGTCACGGCACCTGGCCCATCAGCGACAGTGCAGTGCCCAGCAGGACGAGGAACTCGTTGCGGTCACCCTTGAGCCCCGCGTTGGCCTCGGCCAGCGCCTGGATGGTGTCCAGCTGCCCCGTCGGAGCGAACGGGCTGCCCCGCAGGACCTCGGCGAAGCCGGCGATCATGGCCGCCCATTGCAGGTCGCTGCTGGCCTCCTCGAAGGTGTCCCCCAACAACGCCGAAGTCAGCGTGTAGTCCACCTGCTCCGCCGCGTCGTCCTCTGTCGCACCGACGAACTTGTAGCGCAGTCGCACCTCCACCAGGGAACCGTTGGCCGCCGGGATGAAGCTGGGGTCCGCGTCGGGGTCGAACGCGTCGCCGTCATCGATGGCGGGGGCGCCCTGTGGGTTGGGGACCTCGCCGTCGTTGAGCACCAGCTCGTACAAGGCGGTCACCATGTGGTCCGATCCGATCTCTCCAGCGTCGACCGTGTCGTTGATGAAGTCCTTGTCGGCAATGTCCCGGTTTTCGTAGCCCACCAGCCGGTACGCCTTGACCTGCTCGGGGTTGAAGGCCACCTGGATCTTCACGTCCTGGGCCACGTACGTGATGTTCTGCATGAGGTTCTTGGCCGCGTACTCGGTGGCCTGCTCGGGGTTCGAGATGACCGCGTAGGTGCCGTTGCCGGCGTTGCTGACCGCCTCGAACATGCCGTCGTTGAGGTTGTTCATGCCGAAGCCGTAGACCGACAGCATGATGCCCGTCTTGCGCTTGTCCTCGATGAGGTCGAGCAGGCCCTGCGTGCTGCTGACGCCCACATTGAAGTCGCCGTCGGAGCACAGGATGACGGCGTTGATGCCCTCGGCCAGCTTGCCCGCCTCGGCCTGCTGGTAGGCCAGGTCGATGCCCGCACCGCCTGCGGTGCTGCCACCGGCGCTGAGGCCGTTGAGCGTGGCCACGATCGTTTCATGCTCCGTGACCGGCGTCGGCTCCAGGGCCACCTTGGTGAAGCCGGCGTACGTGACGATGGACATCGTGCTCTTGGGGGGCAGCGAGAACAGCGCCGATTGGATGAACGCCTTGACCAGCGGGAGCTTGGCCTGGCTCTGCATGCTACCGGAGACGTCCAGCAGCCAGACGATGTTGGCGGGCACCTCGGTGGTATCGAAGGTCCGCCCCCGAATACCGACGCGCATTAGCGTCGTGTCGTTGAATGGGCTGGGCGCCGCCTCCACGTCCAGGGTAAAGGGGTGCGGGTAGCCGTCCTCGGGCCGCGGGGCGAGGTAGTCGTAATCGAAGGCGTTGATGTACTCCTCGATGCGGACGAGTTCGGGCGTCGGCAGCGTTCCCGCCTCGACCCGCTGGCGGAAGATGTCATAGCTGGCGGTGTCCACGTCGACCGCAAAGGTCGACAGCGGGTCATGCCCGGTCATCGTCCACGGATTGGTGACGACCTCCACCGGATCGGGCTCAGGCTCGGGCGCCTGGGGGTCGACCCGGTCCGGCTGGGGCTGACTCGATGGGGGCGGGGTGGTCTGGCCCTCATACTCGTAGCCGTTCCAGTCGGCCCCCGAGCCCACCGAGATGTCCCCGCAAGCTCCCAGGGACAATACGGCGATGAGCGCAGCGGGTAGCAGTGTGTGGTTCAGCGTGGTCATGACGTCTCCTTGGCTCGCGTCATGACCGGACCAAGGGCAACCTTCGTGCCAACCGAGAGGCCACGAAAAAGGCGCCCCGGAGCCACTCCGGGGCGCCTATCTGATTGACGCTGACTACCTAGTTGCCATCTGTGGGTGACGTCACCCCCAGCAGACCCAGCGCCGACTCGAGCAGGGTGAGGAACTCCTGCCGGTCGCCCGCCAGGCCCGCGTTTGCGGTGGCGATCGCCTGAATCTCCAGCAGCTGGTCACTGGGTGCGTAGGGACTTCCCTTGAGCACCTCGGCCCACCCGGCCATCATCGTGGCCCACTGGAAGTCGGCGCTCGCGCCGTCGGAGTCGCCCAGTAGCAGGCTCGGTGTGAGCAGGAAGTCGACCTGGCTGGCCGGGTCGTCCGCGGTCGCACCGACCGTTTTGTAGCGCAGCCGAACCTCCGCGAGGGACCCAGCAGCCGCCGGGATGAAGCTGGGATCGGCGGAGGGGTCGAACGCCGCGCCGTCCTCCACCGGGGGAGCACCGACGACGTTCGGGACGGTCTCGTCGGTCAGCACCAGCTCGTACAGCGCGGTCACCATGTGGTCGGCGCCAATCTCGCCAGCGTCCACCGTGTCGTTCTTGAAGTCGACGTCGGCGATCTGGCGGTTCTCATAGCCCAGCAGTCGGTAGGCCTTCACCTCGTCGGGGTTGAAGGCGACCTGGATTTTCACGTCCTGGGCCACATAGCTGATGTTCTGGATCAGGTTGTTGTGGGCGTACTCGGTCGCCTGCTCCTCGCTGGAGATGACCGCGTAGGTGCCGTTTCCGGCGTTGGACACGGCCTCGAACATGGTGTCGTTGAGGTTGCTCATGCCGAAGCCGTAGACCGAGAGCATGATGCCGGTCTTGCGCTTGTCCTCGATGAGGTCGAGCAGCCCCTGGGTGCTGCTCACGCCCACGTTGAAGTCCCCGTCGGAGCAGAGGATGACGACGTTGATGCCCTCCGCCAGCTTGCCCAACTCGGCCTGCTGGTACGCCAGGTCGATGCCCGCGGCTCCGGCGGTGCTACCGCCAGCGCTGAGGCTGTTGAGGGTGTTTGTGATGGTCGCCTTGTCCGTGGCGGGCGTGGGGCCCAGGGCAACGGTAGTGAATCCGGCGTAGGTCACGATGGAGACGGTGCTCTGGGGCGGGATAGCGTCCAGGGCCTCCAGCATGAAGGTCTTCACCAGGGGCAGCTTGGCGGCGCTCTGCATGCTGCCGGAGACGTCCAGCAGCCAGACGATGTTGGCCGGCACCTGCATCGCGTCGAAGGTCCGGCCGCGGACACCGACGCGCATGATGGTCGTGGCGTTGAACGGGCTCGGGGCGGCCTCGACGTCGAGGGTGAACGGATGCGGGTAGCCGTCGGCGTCGCTGGGCTTCAGATAGTCATAGTCGAACGCGTTGACGAACTCTTCGACGCGCACCTTGGAGGCGTCGGGCAACATGCCGGCCTGGATGTGTTGGCGGAAGATGTCGTAGCTGGCGGTGTCGACGTCCGTGGCGAAGGTCGAAAGCGGGTCGTGCCCCACCATGACGAACGGATTGGTCGTCGGTGGGTCGAGCGGGGGTTCCGGAACATCGGGAGCGACGTCCTCGCCCGAGGTGTCCTCGGCGGGACCGACGTCGGGGGCCGTCGAGCCGGTATCGGCGGAAGCATCGGCAGCAGACCCGTCCGGGTAGGACCGGGGAGGCGCGCCGGCGTCATACGACGGCCCCGGGGTGTTCCCCGGGTCCGAGGACGCGTAGCTATCGCCGCCGGTGTACTGGCCCGAACTGTCAGCCGTGGCGGGGTGAGGAGTTGGCGAAGCGCCCATGTCGGCGCACGCACCTATCCAGAGCGTTGCGCCGAGCAACGCGTGCAGCATGATTCTCATTTGCGGTCTCCCTGTGGTCTTGAGACTGCTTGCTGCTTGTGCAAATTGCGGGCCACTCGCGCGCCGGGCGTGAACCCAAGGCTTCCCGACACCGCGAAGACCTGGGGTGTGGATATTTTCACCACTCGCGCACGGATTGCCCTCGCCGCATGCGGTGATTGCTCCAGGGACGACGCGCATGTGTAATACCGCGATGTCGGACCAGGATGACACGAGCGCTTGGTCGGCTAGCGCCGCCCCAGCGCTCTATCCTCCTTCAACTATTCAACGTATCGCCCTTCGGGCTCCTAAAGGCGCTCATCAGCGCCACTGCGTGTCACCGATGATCACACGACGCGACTTCGTCAAAGCGGCCGCCGCCGGGCTCCTCGTGGCGGGCTGTGGAGACCCTCCCCTGGACCCCGCGCAGGGCGCAGACGTTTCGGCGGGGGCCGACGTCGACGTCGGCGGCGACGGTGCTTTGGGGGACGTAGGGGGCCCGGATGGAGCCGTGGATACCGGCAATGACGGTGTCGACGCTGCCATCGAAGCCGGGCCCGAGGACGCCGCTACCCCGGACGCAGACGCGCCCGACGCAGACGCCCCGGATGCAGACGTCAGTACCCCTGACGCTGACGTCGACGCTGCACCCGTGACGCTGTTCGACCCGGGCGACTTCAGCGCGGACGACGCGGTGTTCCCGCTAGGTGTCCAGTCCGGCTGCGCCCTGCCCGAGGCAGCGATCGTCTGGACCTGCCACAAGGACGCCGACACGGTTCTGACGGTTCACATCTGGGAGTCCACCGACCAGGCCGCGCCCTACCCTGTCGTGGCTGAGCTCGACCAGACCAGCGCCGACGGTGGATTCACCCACCTCGACGTCGATGGGCTGTCACCCGGTGTGGTTTACCGCTTCTGCTGGACCGACACCCAGGGTCGCCGCAGCACCATCGGTCGGTTCCGCACCGCCATCGCGCCAGACGCCATCGAGCCCCTCGTGTTTGGCGGCTGCAGCTGCACCAGCCAGAACTACCGCCCGTTCGAACCGCTGCGGCGGGCCGCCGAGGCGGAGCTGGACTTCTTCGTGCTGGGTGGGGACACCACCTATAATGACGGGGCCACCAACGTGGCCGAGTACCGGGCAGCCTGGGCCGAGAACATCGGTGACATCAGTTACCGCGAGCTGCTCGCCTCGACGTCCATCATGGCCAGCTGGGACGACCACGAGGTGGACAACAACTGGGATCCGGAGACCATCGACGCCGGCATCCTGGGAGCCGCCACCCAGACGTTCTACGAGAACCTCGCTCTCCGCCGCCTCCCCGACACCCCCGATCGTATCTGGCGCAGCTTCACGTGGGGCCAGACCCTGGAGATGTTCGTCCTGGACTGCCGCGGCGAGCGCGTCGCCTCCCAGGACATCTACATCTCGCCCGAGCAGATGCAGTGGCTCAAGGAGGGGCTCAGCGCCAGCCAGGCGGTGTTCAAATTCATCGTGAACTCGGTGCCCATCACCGACATGCCGCCGCTGTACATCTCGCAGAACGACCGCTGGGAGGGCTACCCCGCCCAGCGCGCCGAGATCATCGATCACTGCGCGGCCATCGACAACGTGTACTGGCTATCGGGCGACTTCCACTTCCCGCAGGTGTCCAAGCTCGACCCGGACGGCCCGGGTGCGTTGATGACCGAGGTCCTGATGGGTCCCGGCGGCAACTTCCCGAACCCAGCCTACCTGCTGATGTTGGGGAACTCGCAGTTCGACTATGTATCCGCCGAGATCAACTACACCCGCTTCTCGGTGGACCCGTTCAACGAGACGGTGCTGGTCGAGTTCATCGATGGTGGAGGCACCGTAGTCTACAGCCAGGAAATCTGAGAGAACCCGTCCATGCGTAACCTCCTCGTCCTGACCCTGCTGGTCCTCAGCACCTCCACCTGCGCTCGAATCGTTCGCCCGGTCAGTCCACCGGCCCCCCTGGGTGTCCAGTCCGTGAGGGTCGAGGTGGATATGTCCGTCGATGAAGACGAGTTCTCTGAGCTGGGCCGGTATGACATCCCCGGGCAGATGGAGAAGGCCATGCGGGGCAGCGTCGCCGACGGCACGGAGTTCCACATCGTCCTGACCATCACCCACATGCATCGGGTGAACGCGAACTGGCGGGCCCGCTCCACCAAGATGACGGTCGAGTGCGCGCTACGGGACAGCAAGGGACTGCGGAAGACCTACCTGGCCATCGGTGAGAGCGCCGACCGTGACCGGTACCACGCCTCGCGCTGGGCAGCGCAGACCGCGCTGGAGCGCATCGTCGCGGAGATGCGTCGGTCCCCGCCTCACCGTCGACACACGGAAGACGGGACGAAGTAGGCCATAGCCAGGGACAACAGACCCCACCCAGCGTGGCCATACGAAGAGAAAACCCAACAACTTCCAGCCAGTAGACAACAGTCCCCAGATCGGGGTCGCCAGACCCCAGGCAATCGGTCCGATTGGGGGTACAATGGGGGCGCCGTCGACACAAGTACCTGAAAACAGGTACAACAAGCGCGTGGCACACGTCTTGCTCTCGAGCAGGTCGTACTCGTCGAACCCGCCGCTCGGGGCGTGATGTTCGCAACCACCCGTGACATAAACGGACTCTGGTGTAGCCCTCGTGTCAGACTCTCCCGAAAAGCTCCCCCCCGCCGAAGCCCTCATCGGCCGCGTCCTCAAGGGCGCCTACCGCCTCGACAGCAAGCTCGGCGAAGGCGGCATGGGCGCGGTGTTCAAGGCCACGCAGCTGGCCGTCGACCGGCAGGTGGCGGTGAAGGTGCTGCGCACCCAGGTCAAGCAAGACCCGGCCATGGCCAAGCAGATGCAGGCCCGGTTCATGCGCGAGGCCAAGCTCACCAGCAAGCTCGAACACCCCAACACGGTGCGGCTGATCGACTTCGGCGAGACCGAAGAAGACAAGATGCTGTTCCTCGTGCTGGAACTGCTTCGTGGCCAGGAGCTTTCGCGGGTCATGCAGAAGCAGGCCCCGCTGTCGCCCCAGCGGGTAGCGCGCATCGGGCGGCAGATGTGCCAATCGCTGTCGGAGGCCCACGCGCAGGGGATCATCCACCGCGACCTGAAGCCCGACAACGTCTTCCTGTGCGAGTACCACGGGGTCAAAGACCACGTGAAGATCGTCGATTTCGGCATCGCCCGCATCGTCGGCGGCGACTTCGAGGAGACCAGCCAGCTGACCGCCACCGGGCTCATCATCGGCACGCCCAAATACATGGCGCCCGAGCAGGTGCAGGCCCAGGAGATCACGGCCCAGACCGACCTCTACGCGCTGGGCGTCATCATGTACGAGATGCTGCTGGGGCGAGCCCCGTTCCACGCCGACTCGGTCATGGCGCTGGCCTTCAAGCACGTTCATGACGAGCCCGAGCCGCTGCCGGACAGCTTCGGCCATGGCTGGCAGAGCATCATCACGCAGCTGCTGGCCAAGCACCCCGCCGCCCGGCCGACGAACGCGGACGTCGTGGCGAGCATCCTGGGGACGCTGGAGCAGCAGGACCTGGGCGACATCGACCTGAGCCCGCGGGCCGCGGCTGCCCTGCCCGGCCCACTGTCGCAGCAGACCATGGGCGACGACGGAGGTTTCCAGCCCAAGAAGAAGTCGGGCGTGGTGATGGCGATGGTGGCCGGCCTGGTGGTCGGTATAGGGGCCGTGGCGGGCATCATCCTGTCCGGCGGCGACGGCAAGGACGCCGCCGCCAAGCCGGCGGAAATAGCTAGCGATAATACCAAGAAGAAACAGACAGCGGAGCCCGACGAGGAAACCAAGAAGGCGGAGGACGCCAAGATGGCCGCCGAGGCGGAGAACGCCAAAGAGGAGGCCGAAAAGGCCAAGAAAGAGGCGGAGGCCAAGGCGGCTAAGGCTGCTGAGGCAGAAGCGAAGGTCGCACCTGCGGAACCGGCAAAGCCTGCGAAGGTCACCCTCCGACTCAATAGCGGCCCGAAGGGCGCGCAGGTCGTCCGTCCCGACGGTTCGGAGCTGTGCGTCACGCCCTGTGACCTGCAGCTGGACCCGACGAACGCAGCGGAGATCGTCACGCTCAAGCTGAAGGGCTACCAGGACAAGCAGCTGGCGTTGAAGCTGACGCCGGGCAACCTCATCGTTGAAGCGCCGATCCTGGACAAGATCACGGCGCCCCCCGCTCCCACGCCCACGGTTGGGAAAGGAACCAAGCCAAAACCGCGGGCCAGAGGGGGCAAGCCCAAGCCCAGGCCCAAGCCCAAGCCCACTGCCAAGAAGGGTGACGACAAGCCCAAACCGAAGCCCACCCGCAAGCTAGGCATCACCATCACCCGCGACCCGTCCAAGTAGCGACCCGGACCACGAGGGGAAACATCATGCGACGTCTTATCACCACGCTCGCCACGTTGAGCTGCATCCTGACAGTGGCCACCGCCGCCTACGCCCAGGTCATCGTCGTGGAGCCCAAGGTCAATAGCGGCAAAGACAGTGACTTTGCCTTGGCCAAGGCCAGCTCCGAAGACGCCAACAAGGCCTTCGGCAACAACGACATCCCGGCCGCCCTGGCCCACGCCGAGGCTGCCTACCGGGCCTACCCGAACGCGTCGACGGCGATGCAAATGGCGGCCATCTACTCCGCCGAGAACAAGCACAGCTCGGCGTTCCGTTGGTTCCTGCTGGCCCGCAACCACAACCCGTCGGAGGCCTTCCGGCCGCGTATCGATGATGCTCTGGTCAAGCACGGCAAAGCGGCCAAGCTCGCGGTCGTGCTGGTGAAGACGCGCCCCGCGGACGCCAAGGTCAGCATCGATGATGGCGCCGGGACGACGGTGGGCGGACGCTATGTCGGACTCGGCTTCGGCGACCACACGCTGAAGGCGACCGCGCCCGACTACACCGACGGCACTGAGAAGGTCTCCGTGACCAAGGCCGGCATCACCACGGTCAACGTAGCGCTGATGGTCGTCGAAAAGCCCGCCGACCCGGTCGAGCCGCCGCCGGAGCAAGGCTCCATCGTGGTGCCCCTGGCGCTGGTGATCTCGGGCGTGGTGTTGGCTGCGGGCGGCGCCGGCCTGATGGTCTGGGGCCTGGACAGCTCGAGTCAGGCCGACGGCGTGGGCGGTCAGTTCGTCCAGGACCCGACGCCCGAACAGAGTGCGGCCGCGCGCAACGACTACAACAGCCTCAAGGGCGACGCGGAGGTCGGCACCTACGCGGGCTACGGCCTGCTCGGCGTGGGCGGCGCACTGCTCATCACCGGGGCCGTGCTCTGGGCCTTGACGCCCAGCGGCTCCCCCGAGGGCGAAGGCAGCACCGACGTCAGCGTGAGCCCTGCCCTCGTCCCAAACGGCGGCGGCCTCGTGATGGGCGGCCGGTTCTAGGCCTCGCCGTCGTCAATCACCTCGAGGATGCGCCGCGCATCCTCGAGTCCCTCGAGCTGCTCGCGCCGGACCGGCGCCAACTCCTCGAGACCATGGACCTCGGCGTACAGTGCGTAGGTCTTCTTCGGGCACACCGGCGCCAGCGCGCAGCCCTCCGCGTGGGGACATGCCACCGTGGCTGAGATGAAGGCGCTGTCGCGCTCGCTGCCGTAGCTATGGGCGAACCCGGCCCCGGCATAGAAGGTGCCCGCCAGCTCCATGGTCCGCATCCGCAGACGCTGAGTCGTAATGAGCCCGTGTCCGCTGGCCTGCTGATGACGCAGGGCGACGCACGGCAGGACCTCCCCCAGCTGAAGATCCGCAAGCGGCCACCAGCGCTCCCGATACACCGCCCCCAGCGCCTCGGTCATGGACACGGTCGAGGCCCGGAACCGGTCGTCCTGGCTGGAGCTGTTGGGGAACGGCAGATGGACCTCCCACCACTTGCACCGCCCCCGAGCCACATCCCGCATCGCCACGACGTCGTCGAGGTTGTCGCGGGTCAGTACCGTGGTGAACACCACCTCCCCCGGCGGTTTCACGGCCCGGAGGTTCTCCGCTGCCTGCATGACGTCGTCGAAGGACCCCGGCGCCCCGGTCACCGCGTCGTGCAGCGCCGCGGTCGATCCGTAGAGAGGCACGTAGATCCGGAACTTCTCGGGCTGCGCCGCCAGAAAACGCGCGCAAAACGCCTTGTCCGCCAGCGGACGGCAGGTGCTGAGCAGGTGGAACTCGTCGTAGCCAACCTCCCGGGCCAACGCCAGAAGGTCGAACAGGTAGGGAGCGTTGAGCGGCTCGATACCGTTGATGCGCAGCAGCCGCACGCCCCGCTCCGCCGCGCGCCGAATGTCGCGTCCCAGGGTGTCGGCGACCAGCGCGTGCTCCTCCTGCTTGTGCGGTAGCGTCACGCGCTCGCGGACCGAGCAGAACCGACACGCCTGGCCACAATCCCCCGGCACCGCGAGATTGAGCGCCGCCGTCCCGTGGTCGTGGTCCATCGACGTCACGCCGTCGAGCGGCTTGAAGACCGTCTGCGGCTCCAGCCGTCCGAGGATCGCCTCCACCTCCGACAGCACCCGCGACAACTCCTCACCGCCGCGATCCGCCCCGCCAACCATGGGATCCCGGGCATGCAGGATGTCGATCTTGGCGGTCCGTCGGGCCGCCGGGCGCGCGTCATCGCGGAGACGAAGCTCCAGCTGCAGGCGCTCCGCCTCGCCCCGCCGAAACGAGAGCGCAACGCCGCCCCCACCCTGGGGAAACACGTCACCCAGGACCCACTGGGTATCGCCGACCGGCTGCCGAAGTTTGAGTTCAGGTTCCAGCCATCGCTCGACCGCGGCTGCGTGAAACGTCACCAACATCACAGCGACTCTACCAGAACGCCCGCTCGCCCCCGAAACTCGTGCGAAAATGAGCTGTCATTCATGACGCGCCGCGTCTTGCGGAGCGGATCGAAAGGGTGGTAGGGCGATGCCCAGTTTTGTTGGGCCAGGTACTACCTACGCTAGGGGTTCGTCATGCCGAATCGGAATATCGGTCGTAGCGAGTTCGTCGACAGGCTTCTGTCAGACATTCGGGCGTTGCCCGCCAAGGCCAGCTCGAGTCTGCTCGAGAGCTTTGCGCAGGCCATCTTGAGGCGAGCGGACAACCGCTATCTCTACCGGCACCGGCTGACCACGCTGGGCGCTCAGCTGAGCGACTCTCTCAAGTGGGTCACCGCCTGCCCCACACAATCCAAGCCGCTCATCCGCGCGTTCCTGCCGAAGGACGCCGAGCATGGCTACTCGCTGGAGGGGCGCGTCATCGAGACGCTGATGCCCGACCAGCCGTTCATCTTCGACACGCTGAAGCTGTACATGCGTCGTCACGGCATCACCGTGCACAACAGCCTCAACGTCATCTTCCCGGTGGTTCGCGACGAGAACGGCACCATCACGTCGATCAACGTCCCCGCCGAGAACGCGCAGAAGTACTCGTACACGCGCTGGTATGTGGACTGGCCCGAGAGCATGACCGCCGAGGCCGTCGCCGCCGGCATCCAGCTGCGGCTGGAAACCTCGCAGGCCATGGTCGGCGACTTCCACCGCATGGTGCGGGCACTCAAAGAGCTGGCCAACGACTTCGACTACCTCGCCAAGGAGTCGCCCAAGCACGGTCAGGACTGCACCGAGGTCCGTGACTTCCTCAACTGGCTCAGCGACGACAACTTCGTCTTCATGGGCGTCAGCTTCTACACCATTGGCCCGGACGGTAAGGCCAAGGTCGACCGCTCACGGGGGCTGGGAAGCGTCCGCGACAACCCCGAGCCCAGCGGCCGCAGCACGTCGCAGACGCTGGAATTCCTCAGCCGCCACAAGGACATCGTGTGGCCGCTGGCGCGGGTTCGGAAGTCCCCGTACGAGTCCCTCGTTCACCGCGCAGGCAAGATCGACGAGGTCCTCGTCTGCACCTTCGACGACAACTGCCAGGCCCGCGGCGGCATCGTCGTGCATGGTATGTTCACCTTCAAAGGCCTCGGCGAGCAGGGCAGCGCCATTCCGATTCTGCGCCGCAAGGTCAAGCGCATCGTGGACGCCCAGGCGCCGGTCATTGGCTCCTACGAGTACAAGGGTCTGCTGAGCGCCTTCGACGCTCTCCCCGTGGAGTATCTCTTCGAGGCCCCGCAGCAGGTCATCGAGGACCTGCTGCAGCTGTCCATCAAGGCCGACGCCTCGGGCGAGATCCAGAGTTCGGTGGTGCTCAACGACGACACTCAAAGCGCCTATGCGTTCGTCGTGCTGCAAAAAGAGCACTACTCGGACGAGCTGCGACAGACCCTCGAGCTGATGCTGACCCGGGAGCTCAAGGCGACCTACGTCGACCACCGCATCCACCTCGGCAAATTCGGCACCGTCGCCCTGCACTTCTACCTCACCGGCGACAGCGCCATCGACGCTGCGGGCCTGCCGCGCGTCGAGGCAGAGCTGGTGGAGCTGGGCACGCCCTGGAAGATGCAGGTACGCCAGAAGCTCGAGGACGCGTTCGGCGAAGAGGCAGGTATGCGCCTGTTCGAGCGCTACCGGGACGCCTTCAGCGACGGCTACATCGAGGCCGTGCCGGCCCCCGAGGCCATCGTCGACGTCCAGCACCTCGACAGCCTCCACGGCGACACGGCCCAGGGGCCCCGCTTCGCCCTCTTGCCGTCGACCATCGCCAAGGACGAGGCGCTGCTGCGCATCTACAGCATCGGCGAGATGCTGCTGACCGACATCCTGCCGGTGGTCGACAACTTCGGCGTCGTCGTCATCGAGCAGTACGCCTTCGACGTCATGCCGCAGGACGCGCCGGTGATGACCGTCAACACGCTCCGCATCGAGCGGGGCGAGTACGACGCGCACGCCCAGCGCGAGACCCTCATCGGCGGTCTGCGCTCGGTGTTCGGACGGCGCATGCGCTCCGACCGGCTCAACCGAATGCTGCTGGCGGCCAAGCTGAACTGGCGCGAGGTCGACCTGCTCCGTGCTTACTACGAGTACAGCAGGCAGCTGGGCCTGGCCTTCAACCCCGAGATGTTCCAGCGCGTGATGATCCGTCACGCCACCTTCGTCTCGAAGCTGTTGGCCCTGTTCAGGCTCCGCTTCGATCCCGACATGGTGGACGACGACCGACGCAAGGTGGAGGTCGAGCGGATCGGCTCCGATCTCGCCAGCTACCTCGACGGCGTCGCCTCCTTCGATGAGGACCGTATCCTGCGGACCTTCCTCAACCTCATCGACGCCACGTTGAGGACCAACTTCTTCGTCACCCGGGAGTCCGGCGAGCACCTCATCAGCTTCAAGGTCCGCAGCTCCAAGGTGCTGGAGATGCCGGACCCCCGCCCGATGTTCGAGATCTTCGTGCACCACGCGCGGGTCGACGGCATCCACCTGCGCGGCGGCAAGGTGGCCCGCGGCGGGCTCCGCTGGAGCGACCGCCACGATGACTTCCGCAGCGAAGTGCTGGGGCTGATGGCCACCCAGATGCTCAAGAACACGCTCATCGTTCCGGTGGGCGCCAAGGGTGGCTTTGTCCTCAACGAGCGGCACGACGACTACGCCAGCGCCCGCAAGGCCGCCGACGAGGTCTACAAGCTGTTCATCCGTGGGCTGCTCGAGCTGACCGACAACAACGTGGGCGACAAGGTCGTCCCGCCGCCGCGTGTCGTCCGCTACGACGAGGACGACCCATACCTGGTCGTCGCGGCCGACAAGGGCACCGCTCATCTGAGCGACACCGCCAACGGGCTGGCGGCGGAGTTTGACTTCTGGCTGGGCGACGCCTTCGCTTCGGGCGGCTCGGTGGGTTACGACCACAAGGAAAAGGGCATCACCGCACGCGGTGCGTGGGTCTGCGTGCAGCGACAGTTTGCCGAGATGGGCGTCGACCCGGAGAAGGATCCGATCACCTGCGTCGGCATCGGCGACATGTCGGGCGACGTGTTTGGCAACGGCCTGCTTTGCAGCTCGTCGATGAAACTCATCGCCGCGTTCAACCACAACCACATCTTCGTGGATCCCACGCCAGACCCGGCCACCTCCTTCGCGGAGCGCAAGAGGATGTTCGAGTTGGGCCGCTCCCAGTGGACCGACTACGACAAGAGCACGCTGTCCAAGGGCGGCGGGATCTACGACCGAGGGGCCAAGGCCATCAACCTGTCGCCCGAGGCCTGCGCTGCGCTGGACCTCCCCCAGGCGCAGATCAGTGGTCCCGAGCTCATCAAGGCCATTCTGCGCGCTGAGGTCGACCTGCTCTGGAACGGAGGCATTGGCACCTACGTCAAGGCCAGCAACGAGAGCCACCACGATGTCGAAGACAAGGACAACGACCGGGTGCGGGTCGATGCCACCGAGTTGCGCTGCAAGGTCATCGGTGAGGGCGGCAACCTGGGCATGACCATGCGCTCACGCGTCGAGTACTCGCTGCGAGGCGGACGCTGCTTCATGGACGCAGTGGACAACTCCGGCGGCGTCGACCTGAGCGACCACGAGGTCAACCTGAAGACGTGTCTGGCACCCGTCGTGCGCGACGGAAAGCTCAGCGGTGAAGCCCGCAACGCGCTGCTCATCAAAATCGGCGACGAGGTGTGCGACCTGGTGCTGCAGGACAGCTACCTGATGGCGCTGGGGCTGAGCCTCGACAAGATGCGCAGCGAGCAGAACCCGTGGATGTTCTTCCGGGCGTTGGACTACCTGCGCTCCGAGGTGCCGTTTTCGCGTCGTGTGGCGCGGCTGCCGCGCGGCGTCGAAGCCTTCGAGCATCGTGAGCAGCGGCGCCTGGGACTGATGCGGCCCGAGCTGTCCAAGCTGATGAGCTACACCAAGCAGGTGGCCTATCGCACGCTGCTGGTGGAGCCGATCGGGACCAAGGCCGAGATGGAACCGTTCCTGGTGGAGTACTTCCCGAAGGTCATCAGCGACAAGTACCGCGACGCCATGAACGGCCACGAGCTCTTCAACGAAATCGCGGCCACGGTGCAGGTCAACCACGTGACGTCCTGGGCTGGCGTGACCTTCCTGCCGTTGATGCTGGCTTCGACCCAGCGCTCCATCCAGGAGATCTACGCCGCCTACTTCGTCGTCGAGCGACTCATCGGTGCGCGCGCGCTCCGCGAAAAGGTCTTGGCCTCCGCCGGGACCCGAACCGACGCGCGCTACGAAGGACTGTTGGCCATCGAAGGCGCCATCGTGGAGGGCATCATGAGCCTGCTCCACACCCGCGACGAGAAGGCCAGCCTGGCCTGGCTGGCGGACACCGCGCCCATGGGTAAAGCCGTGAAGGCCATTGCCAAGGCCGGACATCACCTTCCAGCCGCCTCGGTACAGCAGCTGGAGCAGCGCGAGGTTGCCTTTGGCGAGCTCGGCTTTGATAAGAAGCTGTCGGCGGAGCTTGCGCTGCTGCCGCTGCAGCAGCACGCGGTGGTGATTGGCGCCATCGCAAACGACCTCGGCCTGCCCGCCGAAGCGGTGGCCCCGGTCTACCTCGCAGCGGGCGAGAAGGTGGGTATCCTCCCGCTCATCGAGACGATCGTCCGCCAGGTCTACCGCGACACGTGGGACTACACGGCGATCCTGAGCATCCGTAAGTCGCTCTATCAGAGCTTGGACGCCCTGACCCGGCAGCTCGCCACGCAGGCGCTGGCAGGCAGCTCCAAGAAGAAGGGGGCGGCGGTCAAGCCGGCCGAGATCGAGCATGCTGTGAGCTCGGTGGCGAGCCTCGCCAAGATGGGCGACGCCATCCGGGACCTGCTCCACGACCGGGTCCCGGTGAGCGCTACCTTCGTCATGAGCGAGCAGCTGCGCGACCGGATCGCCCGCTTCTAGCGAGGCGCCCTAAGGCTGGCGCACCCACTGTGTCGGCTGCGCCGTGAACGTTCCATTGTAGGTGGCACCGACGCCGCGCACCTGGCCGGCGTCGTCGCCCCACACGTCGAAGATTCCCGAAGCGAACTGGGCATCCGTGGCCAGCAGGTAACTGTTCCAGCTGGCCGCCTGCGTGAGGTCACTGCCCTCGGGGGCAACCAACAGCCACATCTCGCGCTGTCCGTTGCCGTTGGGGCCCGGGATATCGCGCGTCCCGACGGCCATCCAGGCGCCAGCGCCGAACCACGCGCCGCCCAGGAACATCTCCGGCTGGAACGGCACCACAGTGTTGAAGCTGTTGGAGACGGTACCGCCGGCTGCGCGAAGGCGCATGAAGCCTCCCGAGCCTACGATGAGGTAGTTGCCGTCACCGTCGCCGGCCATGTCCTGAACCTCGGTGGGTCCGGCCTGGGGATCATTGAACTCGGTCGACCAGGGCGTCTGCTGGCCCCCCGGGTTGGAGAAGACGCTGTTGAAGGCCTGCCCCTGAAAGAGGGTGTCATCAGCGGCCATCACCAGAACCGGCGAGCAGCCCCCTGCCCCGCCACAGACGACGTGCCCCCGCGTCGCGCGGGGCCGCCAGGTGCTCTGGAACGTGTCCGGAAGCGTCTGAGGCGTGCACTGTCCCGGGTTGAGGGGGTTGGACTCGCATCGACGAATGTAGGCGGGGTTTCCACCAGCCACCCAGACCGTAGTGACGACCCCGGTGGCGAAGCCCCAGACGTGCCGCACGTTGGTACCCGCGCCGCTGTCCTGCAGCGCCTGCGCCAATGGGTGTGCCCCGTTCCAGCCGTCGCTCTCGAGGACGAAGAGCTTACCGCCATAGGTCACCGCATAGCCGCCGAAGATGTCGCGGAAGAAGTCCTCGCTGACTGCGCTGGCCGGCATCTCGGTGCTGGCGTCGGGGTCATCCGCGGCCATGATCAGCCCGCCGTAACCGGTGGGGAAGGGATCGTTGCCAAACTGCTGCCGGCCGATGAACCAGCTGTCTCCAACGCGTCCAATTCGCGTGTGCCGGTACTGAACGGCATCGTTGCCAACGGCGTCGGCCACCTGCCGGAAACCGGCGCAGCTGCCCTGCATACAGATGTCCGCCGTGGTCTGGGGATCCCCGTCGTTGCAGGCGCTGCCTGTTTGGACGTTGTCGCACTGCCCGTCGCCGCATCCGGCGATGGCCGTGTTGGCGCAGCCGGTCAGGGGATCGCAGCTGTCTGCGGTGCAGTCGTCGCCGTCGTCGCAGCTGACGGGCGATGAGCTGCAACTGGCCGTGGCGACATCGCACACGTCGTCGGTGCACGCATCGCCGTCGTCGCACTCGGCGTCTGACCCGCAGCCGCACATGCTTTCGCACTGCCCCGAAACGCACATGTCGGTCGCGCAGGCCAGCGGCGAGGTGCAGGGGGTTCCGTCCGGCACGGCTTGCGCGAGACAGCCCGTCGCGGGGTCGCAGCTGTCGGTGGTGCAGGCGTTGCCGTCGTCACAGCTGACGGGCGTGTTCACGCACTGGCCGGTGGCCGCGTCGCACGCGTCGTCGGTGCACGCGTCGTTGTCGTCGCAGGGAAGCCCGGGCAACGCGACGCATGCTCCGTCCAAGCAGGTCGCCCCCAGACATGGCTGGCCGGAGTCGCACGACGTTCCGTCTGCAACGGCCACCAGCACGCAGCCTTGCGCATCGTCACAGACGCTCTCCTGGCACGGGTCGGTGGATGGAGGACACTGCACCGGAGGCCCGCCTGCGACGCACTGGCCCGCGTCGCACACCAGCGGGGCCTGGCACTGACTGGTCTGCTGCTCGGCACACTCGTCGTCGCTCTGGCATTGGCAGGTGTTGGGACCGGGCAGGCACGCGCCAGCCCCGCAGGTGTCGTCGTCGGTGCAGGGGTTCCCGTCGTCGCACGCGAGCCCATCGGGCGCATCGACCTCGGCGCAGCCCTTGATCGGATCACACTCCGAAAGCCGGCAGGGGCCACTGACCGGACAGGCGAGCGGGGCCCCCAGGCAGCTTCCAGCCGCGCAAGCGTCTTGCTCCGTGCAGGCGTTACCGTCGTCGCACGCGGTTCCGTCCGGCGAGGCGACGCTCTGGCAGACCCCGGCTGGATTGCATCGCGCCACTTCGCACGGGCTGTCGGGCTGAGGGCAGTCAGCCGCACTCTGGCAACCGGTGACGACCGTGTCGACGCCGACCTCGGGGCCGCCCTCGTCGGGGGCAGTGTCCGTGATGCTTCCAGCGTCGGTGCCTGCGTCGCCTCCAGCGGAGTCATCGCCGGGGAGGAGAAAGCCTCCTCCGCCCACCTGGTTGAGCCCCTGGTTGGGGTCCTCGGAACAGGCACCGAACCAGCAAAGCCCGGTGATCGTTAAGGTAAGGAGCGGACGTTTGGGGAGGTCCTGGAATTTCATGCGCGGGAGTCTACCGGAAATAGTCTTCGACTCACGGCCCGTTTGCTGCTACCCACGCCTGCATGGCTGAAATCGCCTCGATCGAAGCCGCGATCGCCGACATCGCGGCCGGAAAGATGGTCATCCTGGTCGACGACGAAGACCGGGAGAACGAAGGGGATCTGGTCTGCGCTGCAGAGTTGGTCACCCCCGAGCAGATCAACTTCATGGCCACGGAGGCGCGGGGGCTCATCTGCCTGGCGCTGTCGCCGGCCATGACCGACCAGCTGAAGCTGCGCCCCATGGCGCGCCACAACACGGCGCCGCTTGGGACCGCGTTCACGATCAGCATCGACTACCGGGAGCAGCCGGGGATCGGCGCTGCCGCGCGTGCGGCGGCCTGTCGGGCGGCGGTGAATCGGGACGCGATGCCCGACGACTTCGTCACGCCGGGCCACATCTTCCCGCTGCGCGCACGCGAAGGTGGTGTCCTGGTCCGCTCGGGGCAGACCGAGGGTTCCGTCGACCTGGCCCGGCTCGCTGGACTCCGGTCTGGGGCGGTCATCTGCGAGTTGATGGGGCCGGACGGAACCATGGCGCGTCTGCCCAAGCTGCTGGAGTTCGGGGCGCGGCACGACATCAAGGTCGTGACGGTCGCCGACCTCATCCGCTACCGGCTGCAGCACGAGCAGCTGGTCAAGCAGGTCGCCAAAGCCCGGCTGCCGACCGAATACGGCGACTTCGACGTGCGGGTGTTCGATAACACCGTGAGCGGCCAGAGCCACATCGCGCTCACCATCGGCGAGCTGGACACCGACGCGTCCACGCTCGTCAGGGTGCATCGCGCAGACACGGTGGCCGATGTCTTCGGGCTCAACTCACTGCCCGTCCGCAACCGCCTCACCTGGAGCCTGCAGCAGATGGCACAGGAGGGACGAGGGGTTTGTCTCTACCTCCGACCCGACGGCACCGAGGAGCAGCTGGACGACAAGGTCCGCATGTACGGCGCGATGGCGCGGGGCGAGCGGCTTCAGCCCGGATCCCGCGGCCAGATGGGCTTCCACGACTTTGGCGTGGGCGCTCAGATACTGCGCGAATGTGGTCTGTCGAAGATCCGGGTGCTTACAAGTCGTCCGCTGAACTTCAAGGGGCTACGCGGGTTCGGGCTCGAGATCGTGGACTGGGTCAAGATCGAGCCTCCCAAAGAGAGCGCCGAGACCGCCTCATGACGGTCAAGCCCGCCGCCACCGTCGTGCTGCTTCAAGACGATCCGGCCGACGGGATTCCCCCGTCCGTGTTCTTCGTTCGGCGGCATCGCAAGAGCGCGTTCATGCCCAACGCCTACGTCTTTCCAGGCGGGCGTGTGGATGACGCGGACGCCCACCCCGCCCTGCTCGAACGGCTCAGGGGTGTCGATGAGGCCGATCTGGACCACCGCATGGCCGGGCTCGACGACCGCGCGCTGGAGGCGGCCCACGTCGTGGCTGCCATCCGCGAAACCTTCGAAGAAGCGGGCGTTCTTCTGGCGACCCGGGGGGGCAAGCCCGTCCCCAGCACCGAGGAAGACCCGGAGCTGTGGGAGCGCCTGGACGACTGGCGCAACCGGCTCAACGCCCACCAGGCTGACTTCGCCGACTTCGTACAGCAAGAGGATTTGGCGCTGGACGCCAGCAGGTTGGCCTACTTCGCCCACTGGGTGACCCCCACCCATGAGCGCAAGCGCTACGACACGCGCTTCTTTGTCGCCGCGGCGCCCTTCGGGCAGCGCTACCAACACGACGACAAAGAGGTCACCGACTCCTGCTGGCTTACCGCTAGCGAGGCTTTGACCACGTATCACGGCGGCAACGACTTCTTCCTGGCGCCGCCGACCTGGAGCGTGCTCCGCGACATCCGGGTGTTCGACGGCCTCGACGAGGTTCTGTCGTGGGCTCGAGCCATCGACCCGGTGGTCACGATCCAACCGGAGATGAAGGTTGTGTCCGGGGGCATCACCCTGGACCTGCCACAACAGCAGAAAATCGTCCTCGAAGAAGGACACTGGGCCCTCAAATCTCGCTGAACTGCCGAGGATGATCGGGCAGGAAGAACCGCCATGGCACGACTGACCAAGCTCTGGACCGCCGAACCCACCACCGACCCGAAGGCGATTGTCGCGTTCCTCGGTGAGCACCAGATCGACTATGCCCGCTGGGAGATCCCGACGGACATCGCCGACCTGGCCGCCAAGACAAACCCGTCCGACGACGACAAGTCCGCCATGTTGGAGGCCTTCCGGGGACACCTGGATCGACTCGCCCAGGACAAGGGCTACATCGACGCCGACGTCGTGTGTATCCGCAACGTCGAAGGCATCGACGCCGCTTTGGCCAAGTTCGACAAGGTCCACTACCACGATGACGATGAGGTCCGGGCGATCGTCGGTGGCAAGGGTGTCTTCGGCTTCATCGGCGACGACGGACGCCAGTTCTTGGTGGAAGTGGAGGCCGGCGACTATGTGAGCGTTCCCGCGGGCATGTGGCATTGGTTCTACTGCGACACTGCCCGGAACATCACCGCGTTGCGGCTGTTCAAGGACACCACCGGTTGGGTGCCCCACTACCGCTCCACCGAGCGTGGTCCTGCCACCGGCATCGCCTGAGGCCGCCACCGTGGGCACGCTGCCGCTACACGAGAGCACTCGCGAGACACGCCAGCAGCTGGCGGCGCTCGCCCGCCGCTACCACGGGTCGGGCTGGATGCTCGGCACCAGCGGGAACCTCAGCGCTCGCGTCGAAGATCGGGTCGTCGTCACGGCTTCCGGCCGCCACAAGGGCGATCTGACCGAGGATGACTTTGTCGAGGTGAACCTCGACGGTGCGCTCATCGGCGCGGGTCCCGATGCGCGGCCATCCGCCGAGACGTCGATTCACCTGGCCGTCTACCGGACCCGGCATGCCGTCCGCTCGGTGCTGCACGTCCACACCGTGGCGTCGACGCTTGCGGGCATGCGTGGCATGGCCGCTGACGGGCACGCCCTGGACTTCACCGGCTTCGAGATGGTGAAGGGCTGGGGCCTCTGGCACGAAGGCGCCGAGGCGAAACTGGCGTGCTTCGTCAACCACGCGCACGTTCCCGACATCGCGCGGGACATCGAAGGTCATCTGACGACGACCCGGGCCCAGGACGAGGTGCCAGCCCTGCTGATCGCGGGGCATGGGCTGACGGCCTGGGGCGATGCGGTGGATACCGCCCACAGGCACGTCGAAGTGACGGAATTCCTCAGCCGGATCGAGATGGCCCGCTAAACACGAGCCGTACCCTCGACACCGTAGGAGTTCAGTGGCAGACGCCACGTGCCCTGCTGGCCACAGGGCACGTCGGCCGCCAGAAATGCGACGGAAGGAAGCGACGAACGCTTCGGGCTACTTCTTCTTGCCCTTCTTCTTGTCGTCTTTCTTATCGTCCTTTTTGTCGTCTTTCTTCTCGGCCTTCTCGTCTTTCTTGTCGGCCTTCTTATCGTCTTTCTTGTCGGCCTTCTTATCGTCTTTCTTCTCGGCCTTCTCTTCCTTCGCTTCCGCAGCCGGAGCGGCGGGAACGGCCTGACCCGTCGGCGCGACGCCGAGCTTGGACCAGATGTTTTCGAGATGGCCGTGTCCAAGACCGTTGAGTGCATCAGCGAACTTCTGAAGATCGCCAGCCGAGTACTTGTCTGCCTCTCCGAGACCCGCGACGCCAAGAGCTTCGCGAGTGACCGAACGGGCCGACTGGTAGTCGTACCGAGCCTCGACACTGGACACTAGGAAATCGAACCCTCCGCTCATGACTTCTCCTACAGCCTACTGGGGCGCCTGGTGAGCGCCAAGTCACCGAAATCAGGCGCTATTTTGGGTGTTCGGCGCGCATTATAGCAGCCGATCTCTGGGGGTCAACCGGACCCCGGGGGGAGCCGGCCACCCTCGCGCGGCGTCATTGAACCCTGGTTGCATCGTTGTCGCAAGGGCACCTGGCCAGCTATACTCCCGGCGCTGAGGAGGTCGCCGTGCGAGGTACAAACATGCGGGTCAGGATGCACTCCAGGTCCTTCGTCCATACGCTCGTCATGGCGTTGGCGCTGCTTTCCTGGGCGACGCTCGTCCAGGGCTGCGGCGACGAAAAAATCATCGCGATCGGCGGTGGCCCCCCGCCGGATGTCGGTGTGGACGGCTCGTTCCCCACGGATGTGCCGGGCGATTCTGCGGCCCCGCAGCCGGATGTGCCCGTCAACACGGGCTCCGGCCGTGAGATCCTGCTGCTGCACGACACCTCGAGCACCCAGCAGCTCATCATCACCGAGCAGATGCTGATCCGGGCAAAAGTCATCGACTACAACGTCGGTGGCCCAGCGGTGAACGCGCTGGTGACCTACACCCTGGTCGACGAGAGCGGCGGTGGCGACGCCAATCTGTCCTCCAGCACCGCCTGGACCAACGAGAACGGCGAAGTCTCGATCACGTTCCGGGCCAACTTCGTGCCCAACGTCGACTACACGGTCCGGGTGGCGACGGATCTCGCCGATCCGGTGGAGATGGCGCTCCGGGTGGTGGATCAGCCCACCGGCGATATCCGGGTGAACCTCCAGTACGAGGGCCCGATCGCCATCAAGAACGTGCACTTGCGCCTGATGCCGGGCTCCTACACCTGCGGCCAGTTCAATCCGGTGAACACCCCGATAGAGCCCTTGGCGGAAGTGACGCTGCTGGGTCTTTCGGGCGCCGGCGCTGACTCGGTGGTCTTCGAGAACCTGCCCGATGGTCAGAAATTCACCGTCGTCGCGACCGCTCAGTCCCCAACAGGGTCACTGGCCTCAGCCGGCTGTCTCGATGGCGTATTGGTCATCGGAGAACAGGAAAACTCGGTCACGATGACCATGTACCTGCTCGTGCTGAACCCCGCGGGTTGGTACGACGCCAAGAACGTCTTCGATTTCACGGGTGCCATCCCGGGAGAGTTGGGCGAGCTCGTCGACGAGATCGTCCTGCTGTTCAACAACCCGGGCCAGTTCCTGATCAACCGAATCAAGGATGTGGTCGCAAGCTTCATCGGTGAGCTGTTCACCGACATCGCGTTCGGCCTGTTCGAGGATGCGCTGGCGGACATCATCACCGATTGGATGCTCAACGAGAGCCCCGATTGGCTTCAGGACATCTTCACCATTGGCCAGGACCTGACGCAGGTCGTCAACAACCTGCACATGAACGCGACCCTGGTGATCTCCAAGCTCTCCAACGACTACTACGTCCAGGGCGTCGAGTACTGGACCGGGCTGACGCTCTACTGGAAGTACGGCTGCGCCAAAGAAGGAGAACCCGGCTACGATCCGGAGTGTGGCGCCAACGAGTTCGACATCGCCGACTTCGCCAACACCCAGTTCCCGATGGACATCATCGAGGGCAAGTTCACCGGTCTCATCCACGACTTCGACCGGCTCGACATCGACAACCACAGCATCAAGATCAACTACGGCAAGCTGATCATCTTCGTGCTCAACGAAATCATCCTTCCCGCGTTGACCGGGGAGAACAACCTCACCGACGCCATCATCAGCTTCGTCAATTGCAGCGCGATCGCCAACACGTTCAGCAACAGCATCCTCGACGGGATCGGGGTCACCGAAAACGACATCGAGGGGTTCTGCGTCGACGCCATCACATGGATCGCGACGCCGGTGGAGTTCGTGCTCGGCTCGCTGGCCCTCGACAGTCAGCTGCGGCTCACCGGCAAGGGTGTCCTGGTGGACAGCAACGACGACTTGATCGTGGACGAGATCATCGAAGGCACGTATCTGGGGAACATCGAAGTCGATGGCACCGAGGGTCCACAGTTCAACGGGACCTGGAACGCGGTGCGGCAGCAACAGACACCCTGAGCGTGTGCTTGGGGCAGGTAGTCGTCCCCTGATGAAGAACCGAGCTCTCTACCGCGCACTGACCATGACCGTGATGGCGGCGTTGACGGTGACCGCGTGTCCCGGCACCGATCTGCCGGTCCTCTACGGGGAGGATCCGGAGATTGGCCAGCTGCTCGAAAAGCCCATGCCGGCCAACGTTCGAACCTCGGCCGTGGCTGCGGCGCGCAGACTGCATCAGGCCATCATGCAGAACGACGGCGAGATGACCTGGGCACTCCTGGCGACCAAGACCCGCCGTGCCCTGGACGCTCGGGGCGCTCTCATCGGCACCAGCGGCCGAGAGCTCATCGACGCCGGCACGCTGCCCACCTCTCAGGGCAGCGTGCTGAAAGTCCGCTACGGCACCATCTTCTTCGGTCCGTCCATCATCGGGTTGCGCACGGCCCCCAAAAAGGACCAGCGCGCCAAGCGCCGGGTGCTCCTGGCCAAGAGCAAGAAGGGCCAGATCACCGAGCTCAACTTCGTCCTCGAGGAGGACGGCTGGAAGCTGGAGAAGCTCGAATTCTAGCCACTTTAGGTCCGCCCGCCCAAAAACACTGAACAAACTTGACCGTGTCACATCTGTTCAGTAACGTCCAAACGACCACTAGCACTCATGTGTCCCCACCACGGGGTAAGGACGTCTGGACATGGCCGAAACGACTACGAAGAAGCGAGGCAAGCTGACTGCCCGGCAGCAGCAGGTCCTCGACGTCATCAACATGAAGATCGAGACCGCAGGCTACCCGCCCACGATTCGAGAGATCGGGGCCGAACTCGGTATCAAGTCGACCAACGCCGTCAACGACCACCTCAAGGCGCTGGAGCGCAAGGGCTACCTGACGCGCAACGAATCAAAGAGCCGCGCGGTGGTGCCCGTTCAGTTCGGCCAGAACGACGATGACATGGTCGAGGTTCCCGTCCTGGGTCGTATCGCCGCCGGCACTCCCATTCTCGCAGTGGAGAATCGTGAGGACACCGTCAAGATTGACCGCTTCTTCCTGGGTCGGCACCAGGAGGTGTTTGCGCTGCGGGTCGTGGGTGAATCCATGATCGGCGATGGGATCCACGACGGCGACTTCATCTTCGTCAAGAAGCAGAACCACGCGACGCCCGGCGAGATTGTGGTCGCATGGATCGAAGACGAAGCGACGGTGAAACGGTACTACCCCGAGGGCGACCGCATTCGGTTCCAGCCGTCCAACCCGACCATGGAGCCCATCTACGTGGCGGCGCACGAGTTTCGGCAGACTCAGATTCTGGGGATCATCGTGGGGATCTACCGCCAGCTTCACTAGCGACTCGCCGGCGAGCCAGGGGTGTGTTGCAGAGTAACTGGGCCCGCTTGACGATGTCGCGTCGTCGTCGCTACCCTCCGGGCGCCTAAGGCGGTCTTCGCCTTGGTAGTGTCTACAAGCGCAACGCCAGAATGTGGATATGCGCCCCGTGGGGTTGGCCTTGGTAGCGAGTTTGCCTCTGCACCGAGACAGTTCCTACGCTGCGCGTTGCTGTCGATTCCTCCCACCCAGAAGCCCGTCGCCATGATCATCACTCAGACGCGTCAACGGCGGACGTTTGTCGGCAGCCTCAACACAGGCGACGACATCCTCGAAGCAATCACCCAGATCTGCGTCGAGAACTCCATCTTCTGCGCGTTCTTCAACGGCATCGGGTACCTGTCCGAGGCCAAGCTCGACCGCTACGACGTCAAGCGCAAGCGCTTCGAGCCGATCCTCGACACGACCGGCACGCTCCACGTGGTCTCGCTTCAGGGCAATGTGTCCCTGGAAGACAATAAGACCGTCGTCCGTGCCCACGTCACCGGCACCCTGAGCTCGGGCAACGACGACTTCAAGATGCTCAGCGCAGAGCTGCGCGGTGGTGAGGTGATCAGCTTCGAGTTCCACCTCGACGCTATCGACGACATTCGGCTCTACCGCGCCGACGATGGTCGCACCGGCCTCCACCCGTGGCTCCACATGGAGCTGGGGCGTCAGGGGCAGTTTACCGCCCGCGAACAACCGGTGCTGGTCGCAGAACGGTCGCCGCGCCGCCCACCCACCAAGCCCGAGGTGGTCGAAGAGCCACCTGAAGACGAGCTGACCGCCCCCGACGTCAACATCGGCGACTTCCTGGAGCACCCCACCCTGGGACGCTCCGAGGTGATCGATGACGGCGATGAGCGTGTGACCATTCGGCTCGAGAGCGGCCGCGAGGTGGAGCTGCACCTGGGTCTGCTGACCCTGGAGCTGGCCGGTACCACCGACAGCGGCGCCCGCCTCATCAAGGTCGGCATCCGCCGGCGGCGCTAGGTCGGCATCCGCCGCTGGCACCAGGCCGGCCGGACCGCCCTGCCCTTCAGGTGTTCAACGCGATGGCCTCACGCGCCAGTTCGTCGGCGCGCTCGTTGAGCGGCACACCGGCATGTCCGGGCACTTTGAGCAGCCGGATATCGGCGACCTGAGCGACCTCGGCCCGCAGGTTGGCGACCAGGTCCTGGTTCTTCTTGGCCTTCCAGCCCTTGGTCAGCAGACCGATGCAGTAGGACGAATCGGTGACCACGTCCACGGGCACATCGCGGCTGATGCCCTGCGCCTTGACCATCTCCAGCCCCCGCAGAATCGCGGTCAGCTCGGCGATGTTGTTGGTGCCGATGCCGAGGTACTCGCTCTTTTCGGCGACCTGCCCATTGTAGAGGACGATGGCCCCCAGCCCCGCAGGACCGGGGTTGCCCGAGCACGCCCCATCGGTCCAGACCTGAACCGCCTGGTCTTCTGGACGCACGTCGGTGTAGACCCCATGCCGCATGGTCGCTGGCTTGCCGCCAGAGCCCCTGGACGCCGACTTTTTCGGACTTCCTCCACTGGCGCCGCCGCCCGCGCCACCCTTGGCAAGTTGCATGAAGTCCTCGACCACCGCCGCCCCGGCGATGGGCGTCAACCGGTCGGGCCGAGTCTTGTACTGCTTGCCGCCCGCTCGATACATGAACGGCACGAACCCGTCGGCGCCCGCAAGCGGGGTGCCGTCGGGCCGGCAACACGCGATGACCTCGTCATCGCGGAAACGAACGCGTGTCCAGGCCACGGAGGCTGTCCTTTGGGTCTGTTCTGCGTCTACGGAGCAGGCGCAGGGCCAGCCGTGAAGGTCACCGAGGCAGGCTCGCTGTAGTAGAACTCACCGCTGGCCGAGGCGTAGACCACCAGCTCGACGGTGTAGCTCCCCTCGAGGTCCGGTCGGAACTCGACCGGGTTGGCGCTCTCGGTGTTCAGTTCGGCGCGGGAGCCGTCCGGCTTGGCGGTCAGGTACCAGCGGGCCCAGGGGCTCGACGACTGGAAGCTGCCGTCGCCAGCGGTCGAAGCCGATGGGCTGAGGAACATCGCCTCACCGGCCACCACGCCATCGTAAGTGCCGGGGTTGGCCGTCGGGATGGTCACGCCGGCGGTGTCATTGAGGTCCAGCAGGACATTGTCTGTAACTTCCTGACCCGTGAAGCCATTGACCGTCGTGATCTCGAGAACCTCGGAGGCGGACGTCTGCCCCGTCCCGACCATCGTCGAGTCGTAGGAGATGTCGAGGACCATCACACCACCGGGCGGGATCGGCGTGTCGAAGTTGGTCGGCGCGGTCACGCTGAACACCTCGGCATCCGTGCCGATGAACTTGCCGGTGGTGGTGGCGCCGATGACGATGAGGTCGGCGTTGCCATTGTTGTACAGCACCGCATGACGGACGCCGGTCTCCGAGTCAGCCAGGCTGGCGCTGACCGAGATGGCGTTGGACTCCGGAGCGATGTCCAGGAGCGACTTGGGCGACCCGGCGAAGACGTCCAGCTTGATCTCCCCCGGGTCGGGCGTGCCGATGGGGATGAGCAGCTTGCCGTTCTGACTGTCGGCCGGATCCCCGCTGGGGTTGTAGCAGACCTGAATCTCGATGGAGCGGCCCTGAGCCAGCGCGCGCGGCCAGCTCTCGACCAGCGTCTCTGGCTCGCCCGGCGCCGTCGCCGGCAGGTAGGCAGCGATGTCGAAGTCCGGGCTGGCCTCGACCGGGTCAATGCTGGGCTGCTCGACGCGCAGCGGCGCCGGTCCCTCGCTGATGATGATGACGCGGCGGCACTCGCCACCCACCGAGACGGTGCTGAAGTCGAACTTGTTGGGGTGGTTGTAGCTCAGCGTGTAACCACCCGTGGTGTTGTTGGCCTTCAACGGCACGTTCAGCTGCTGGCCGTCGACCACAACCAGGACGGAGTTGTTGGTCGGGTCGTTGTTCCCCCCGGTGGGGGTGTAGCGCACGCTGAAGGTGGCGGGCACGTAGTCGGGCTGGTTGGGCGGGTTGATGATGGTCCCGCTGATGGGAGCATCGATGATCTGGTAGACCGGCGACGGGCTCGACAGCGAGACGCTGGTGACCACGCAGGCACCGCTGGCCTGGGGGTCCTGCTCGATGGAGAAGATCTGGGTCTCCGGCGAGACCGTCGTGGCGTTGGTGAACGTGTAGTTGGGCGGGTTGATGATCGGGATGCACGCGTTCTGCGTCATCTGGAAGGTGACGTCGAGGGTCGGGATGTTGTCCCGCCCAAGCTGGTCCTTGGCGTCCGAGGTGACGACGAGCACCGAGTCGGAGAAGTCGTCGATCGCCCCACCGCCCGGAGGCGGCGTGAAGATGATGTTGAACGAGATGGTGTCGGTGGAGTTGGGCGCCATCTCGTAGGGGAACGAGATCGAGCCGAGGTCCAGCTCCAGGTAGTCATTGCGCTCAAAGCCGCCGTCATCACGGGGCTTCCAGGCGATGTTGGAGATGTTCAGCGGCGCATCACCCGGGTTGGTGATGGTGACCTCTTTGACCACCTGCAGCTGGTTGGCCGGCGGGAACAGGGACGAGCCCGTGCCGTCGTCGGGCATGATGACACCGTCGACAGCCACCTCGATCTTGGGGACCTCGTCGATGGCGAACTCGCTGGGGCAGCCAGCCGTGGCAACTGCCGCGGCGATGACCAGATACAGCGACGCAAAGGCCAACCGCTTCATACTCGTACCTCTTACCGGGTCTCTAAACGTAAGGGCGCGCAGCATACCCAACGGCATACTGCGCGCGCAATTGACTATTGGGACGGGGCGGGCCCGCCCGTCATCTGGCTACGACGTCGGTTATTCGAGCAGACAGATGGTGTCGTAGTTGATGCTGACGGCCTCGCCCGGCTGCGGCATGCAGCCACCGGTCTCGTTGAAGACCAGCGAGTTTGACGGCGCGTCGTAGGTCCAGTTGGCGCCCCCGGCCGAGTCGCAGGGCACGCCGTCGATGGTCACCTCGATGGTGCTCGGGTCGGGCTGGCGACCCAGGAAGAACTGGACCTTCAGGCCGAAGGCAATCTCACCGATGGTCTGCAGGCCGGTCGCGAAGTCGGGCTCGCAGATGCTGATCTGGTTGCCGCCGGTGTTGGCCGCGAGATCCCAGTACCGGTTGCCCGCGCCCGCGTCGCCGTTGCTCGACGAGCAGCCACCCGGCGGGCCCACGATGGCGTGGATGTGGAGCAGGTTGGAGTTGTAGAAGCCCTTCAGGTTCTTGAAGAAGTTCTCGTAGAAGGAAAGCCCGGCGGGGGACTGATCGTCCTCGTCACTGACGAAGACGATCTCCAGGGAGGCATCCTCACGCAGGAAACCGCGGTTGGGACCACCGCAGAAGCCGTCGACGCAGGTGTCGGGGGCGCTGCAGTCGGTGTCGGCGGTGCACGAGGTGCTGGTGTCGGAGATGAGCGGCAGGGACAGGGCCAGCTGAGCCGCCATGAGCCCCTGCTCGGTGCCCGAACCGTTGGTGCCGACCTGCACGTTGGCGCTGAACTGGCTCACGGTGCTCGGGGTCACGACCCGCGGCGTTCCCTTGAAGACCGCCCCGTCACCCTCGACGTCGGTCGTGACGACCGCCAGGTGGTACTCGTTGGCCCACTGAACCGCCTCGGTGGTGAAGTTGAGGAAGTTGCTCGACAGGTTGCTCTGCTCTTCGCCCATGGAGCCGGAGTTGTCGACGACGAAGAGCACGTCCACGTCCTGACCCGACTTCTGGATGTAGTCGTCGGTGTGCTCGGTCTCGAAGGTGCCGATGCCGTTGAGCGGCACTACCGCAGCCGCGGTGTCGGAGCCGTTGGTGTAGATGGCCAGGGAGCACTCGTCGCCCTGGTCGGGAGTGCCGTCACCATCGGTGTCGTTGCCCTCATCCTGGGGGACGTACTTGATGCCGAACTGCACGCCGGCGTCGGGGTCGAGGACCTTCTTGAAGCCACCGTTGCCATCGGGCTCGGTCAGCGGCGGGTAGTTCTCCAGCTTGAACTCGGGGGAGCAGCCCACCAGCTCGAAGCCGGTGATGTCCAGCGGGGCGGAGCCGACGTTGTACGCGTTCACCTCGAAGGTGTTGCTGTGGCAGCCGATAGTGATGAGACCGAAGTCCAGCTCACCCGGGAACACCGAGAGCTCGGCGATGCCGCTCTTGGCGGCCAGGTTCGGGGTGTAGTTGCCGTTGGTGTCGTTGGGGAAGATCAGCGTCTCGGTGGACCCGTCCGAGGTGTAGTTGTGCGTCACGCGGACGGCCAGAAGCGCGGCGTAGTTCTCGAGCTCGTCACCAAACAGGGGCGCGGTCTCCGGGGGAACGAAGGTGACCTTGATCGGGTAGGACTCACCCGGCTTGAGGTTGTTGGCCGCCGAGAAGGGCTCTTCGGTAATGAAGTAGTAGTCGCTGGTGCCGTCGGTCTGAACCGTGGTGGTCGGGTCGGGGCAGCTGGTGCCGAGAAGGCCGAACCAGCCGGAGCAGTCGTTGACGAAGGAGTTGAGGTAGCCGCAGCTGCCCGAACCGACGTTGACCAGGTTGAAGGTCATCGTCTTGGAGAAGCCGCGGGGGACGATGCCGTAGTCGACGGCGTCGGGGATGAGCTGCACCTGGCAGGTCGGCGAGCCGGCGCGCTGGGCCTTGAGGTTCACCTCCCAGCTGGGCGTCGAGGGGTCATTGGAGGTGACGTAGAGCTTGCCCCAGGCCGTGCCGTTGGGGTTGCCGTTGTTGGTGAAGGTCAGCGTCACCTGGGCGTTCTGACCGCCCGGGAGGGTGGTCGACGTGGGCGGGGTGGCCGTCGGGCCCCACAGGTCGGCGTTCTGGACGCCAAACTCACCCGGGTTGGCGTCGAGGTCATCCTCGACCCACACCTGGGTCAGCGTCAGGTCTGCGGTGCCGGCGTTGAAGAGCGTCACTTTGCGGGACGCGGTCTGGTTCTGGGCGATGAAGCCGAAGTCCACCAGGTCGCCCGGCTGAACCTGCAGCGACGGGGCCTGGGGGCTACCAAAGACGGGCACCTGGGTGGTGCCTTCGCCGGCCGGGTCGTTGCTATCGATGCGGACGCTGGCCACCGGGGAGGTGAGCACCGGCATGTCGGCGGGGGGCGTGAATTTCACGGTGAGGTTCACCGGTGCGCCGTTGGGGTCGATAGCGGCGGGGAAGGTCGGCAGGCCATCCAGCGTCACCGACGTACTCCAGTCGCCCTGGCTCTCGACGCTGATGTTGGAGATGTTGAGGACCTGCGATCCCTGGTTGGAGATAGACAGCGGGATGGTGTGCTCGATCTCCGGGTCCACCTTTCCGAAGTTGACCGGGTTGGGGAACACCACCATGCGCGGGCTGATCTCGGTGCCCTTGACCAGCACCGGCGTCTCCTGCTGTGAGCTGTCGGCGTTGTAGACGACCTGGAGCGTGACGCTGTCGACGTCGCCCTGCGTCGGCGTGTAGGTGACGTCGACGGTGAAGGTGCTGTCCGGGTCAAAGGAAGCCGGTAGGGTCGGCATGTCGACGATTTCGAAGTCGGTCACGCCAGCCGCCGCGAGGCTGATGTCGGTGACCTCGACGCCGAGGGTACCGATGTTGGTGAAGGTGATGGTCTTGGTGTCGGTGGTGCCGCCCGCCACCGCGCCGAAGTCCAGCGGGCTCGGCGAAGCGATGATCTGACCGTAGGGCTTGAGCGAGGTGATGGGCACCTCGGGACGCAGCGTGCCGCCGCCGGGCACGGTGATGTTCGTGTCGAACACCACCTTGCCAGAGTCGGCGACGTCGTCGACCGGCGCGTAGTTGACGGTGAAGACCAGCGAATCGCCGGGCTCCATGACCATGTCGACGGGGGTGTCGAGCGTGAACTCGTTGGAGGACGACTCGATCACCATGTTGGAGATGCGCAGCGTGCCCTGGGAGCCCAGGTGACGCAGCGTGACCTCCTGACCCGAGCTCGAGCCCACCGCCACATCGGCGAAGGTGACGCTCTCGGGCTCGATGCTGAGCACGATAGAGTCGCCGATGATGAAGCCCGTACCGTCACCGTTCTGGCCGTCGATGGAGTCGCTACAGCCCGCGAGCGCGAAGCCGGTAGCCGCCAGAAGGAACGTCAGTGAGCGAAGTCGTTCGCGCAATCGCATGCGGGGAGCCTCCAAGAAGTATGCCGCGTCAGTGCACCAGATAGACGCCGGCCAACTAAGTCGGAGGACTATGCCCCAGCAACGCGCTTCAATGAAAGGTCGACGGTGGGGTTTTCCCTGCGTTCAGGCGCGCGCTCGCCCGAAAATCGCCGCTGCAGGGATAGGACAGTGGGGCCACCCACCAGCAACATAGTGCACATAACGTTCCTTACACCGCGTTTTAGCGGATCATCGCTACCCGTACTGTCCACCAGCCTTTCGCGGCTCGAGACAGGTGGAGGGGCTGCTTCGGCCGAGGGGCAACAAAGGTCATCCAAAAAACGAAAACCCCGGCCGAAGCCGGGGTCTTCATCATCTCTGACCAGTTCTTCGAGCTAGTTGCTCGGGAAGATCGGGTTCGGGAAGTTGTTCATGATCTTGTAGCCGCCGCCGGTGTCGGTGATGGGGGTTACCGCGCCGCTGGGCCAGTCGACCGTCGCTACTTCCCACAGGTCATTGGCCACCAGCTCCACGCCCTCGACCTGGAAGACCAGGACACTCTGGATGTAGATGCGGACCGTCGCGTTGGTGAGACCGAAGCCGTGGTCATTCCAGTAGTGAACGCCGACTTTGTAGGTCAGGCCGTTCTCGGGAATGTTGAGGTTCATGTTCTCGGGGCCGGCACCGTCGGTGTCGTCGCGGTCGAGACCGGGGTCGTCGTCCACAAACGGGTCGAAGGAGCCCCAGTTCGGGTTGCCGTTGAACCAGAAGCAATCGTAGAAGCTGTGGAACCACGGCTCGTTCTCACCGTCCCCGTCCACGTCCGTGGTGCCCACGGCGAACTGGTGGGTGAAGTGGAGGTCGAGGTCGGAGCCAGCCTCCGGGCCAGTATCCGTCTCGTCGGGGTCGTTGGGGGTCTCCCAGAGAAGCTCGACGTGGATGGCCTCGTCGGGCACCACCAGCACGGTGAACTCCGCGTCGAGGCAGCTCTGGACGTTCTTGTCGTCCCACACCCGCAGCTTGTAGACGTAGGTACCGGCGACGTTCACCTCGAACGTCGGGTCCGGCGCCGCGGCGGAGGGGAGGAAGACCGACACGCTGCCCGGAGGCGAGGTGACGCTCCACTCGTACTTGGAGATGGCGCCGGTGCCCGCGAAGGACTGGGAGCCAATGAGGTGGAGCTTGGTCTGCGGGATGACCTCTTCGCCCTCCTGCACCTTGATGATGGCGGTGGGGCAGACCTCCGTCACACCGAAGCCGGAGACCTCGACCTCACGGTCGGGGACGAACGTGTTGGAAACGATCTTGATGAACGACAGGTCCATGATGGGCTTGCCGTCGGCGTCCTTGGGGTTCTCGCTGTCCGGAATGAAGGTGACCTGGAAGGTCGCCGTCTCGTTGACGTCCAGGGTCAGCGGGGCGTCGTCCGGCGTCAGGGCGGTGGTTCCAGGCTCGGCGTTCTTGAGGTTGCCGAGCTCGAGGCCGAAGTCGGTGGACAGGGTGACGTCGGGCTTCTCGCTGTCATTGAGGAGACGCAGCTCGCTGATGGTGACGGGGGCGTCACCGCAGCTGACGATCTCGACATCGAGGGTCGCCTGGGCACCGATGAGCTTTCCGCCGAACTGCGCCTTCTGGGGGGTGATAGCGATGCACGGCCCACCCTTGTTGGCCTGCAGGCTGACGATCGTACCGTTGTCGGGGTTCTCGTCAGGGTCGTTCGTGAAGAAGGCCAGCGTCGCTTCGGCCTCCTCGGGCCCTTCGGGCGCGAACTGGACCTTGACGACCGTGTTGGTACCCGGGGCCACCACGAGGGGCTCCAGGAACTGGACGATCTCCTGGGTCTGCTTGGCGTCGAAGGCCTGACCCTCGAGCAGCAGACGGAACGAGGTCTCACCGGTCAGGGCGAAGCTGGTCACCACGAGATCGGCATTGCCGACGTTGGTGATGGTGACGTCCTTGGTCTCGTTGCTGTCCTGCGCCACGTTGCCGAAGTCGACGATGGTGGGTGACACCGTGATCTGCGGCGCCAGGTCGTCCGCAGTGATCGGAAAGGTCAGGCTGCGATCGGCCTCGTCGACGTCGTTGGAGACGAAGGTGATTGACCCGCTGACCTGCTCGTCGCCGCTGGGGCGCACCATGACCAGGCGCAGCGTCTTCTGCGTGAACCCGGCGGGGTTGTTGATGGAGGTGAGCTCCCAGGGGGCCGCCGCCGTGGGCAGCGCGGCGCCGTCCTGGTCCTCGACCCGGAACGTGCCCTCGGGGAGACCGGTCACCTGGATGTCGGTGATCCGCAGGACGGAGTCCGCAGTACCGATGTTGTTGACCGTAATGAGACCCGCGACGGTCTCGGCCCCGGGATCCACGCTCCCGAGGTTGACCGGCAAGGACTGACCGGCCGACTTGATGATGCCATCATAGATGACCTGGATGTCCGCGTTCTCGTTCAAGCAGAACGCGGCGCCACCGGGGCACCCCCCGGGGTCGGTGCCGTCGCCGTTCTCGTCCGGGCAACCCGCCGCCATGAGGCTCAGGGCGCCGAGCGCGAACAGTAGCCGCTGCGTCTTTGTCGACTTCCTCATCTTCAGATACCTGCTGTGGGTGAAGTTCCTAATCAGAGATGAAGGCTGGTCCGACCAGCGGCGCCTCTGGGCGCCGCCCCATGCCCTAGATGTACCTCTCGGGTCCTGGCTGGATAGCCGTCCCCATAGAGGGCGCAAATACTAGGTGAGCGCTGCAAATGGAGTCAACACGATTCGTTCCCGGGGGCGCCGCTGTTGGGAATGCGCGCAAATCCGCCCCCTGAGCGGGCTAGCGCGGCACAACAAGCAGCTTGACATTTGGTGGCCTCATCCGAATGATCAGGCGCCTTTTGGGGCGAGCGCCCCAAAACTGGCCTGAAACCCACAATCCACGCGGGTTTCAGGGCGAAACCAGGCCCTGAACACGGAAGCGACCTCGGACGGCTGACACGGTGAAGACGACAAACCCACGGCACCGCGCGCTCGCAACACACGCAGGAACGGCAGCTGCCCTCCTCGGTGCAACGCTGCTCGCGTTCACGGGCTGCGACACGAACGCCCGCTTCAACGTCAACCAGATCACCTATAAGACGGACGGGACAGGTACCCGGATCCTGGGTGTCTGGCCTGCACGCGACAACGGCGGGACCCTGGTCCGGGCATGCAGCCCCGGACCGATCGACGGGTTCATGTTCAACCTCGCTTTCGCGTCGACGCAGCGCACCGACGGCGATCCGGACAACTCCATCCACCCAGGCGACGTTATCTCCAAGGTGACAGTCGACGGTGGGCGGCCCAACGACATCAAGCTGACCGGCACGAACAACGTGACGTTCCAGTTCGACTGCCTGGACCCGGCGCCCGACCCGAACGGTGGGACGACCTGCGACGGTGTGGACCCATCAGAGGCTCCCGAGCCCATGAAGTACTGCCAGGCGGGTCAGACGAGCTGTTCGGCCACGCCGAGCCCCACCACCAGCCTCCGTGGTGAGCCGCGCAACATCCTGGTGGTCGTGGATCTCAGCGGCTCCACCTCGGGCTTTGTCGACGTGGGAGACAACCTCGAGTACCCCAACGACGGCAGCGGAAGCGCTCCCGCCCAGCTCCAGACGCTGGCCTCGGACTTCGGAGGCTTCCGCTTCGCCCAGCTCAAGACCTTCATCGAGGGCCTGCGGGAAGACGATCGCTTCGGCATCCTGGCCTTCCGTGAGGACCTCGAGGGCGGCGGCATCGCGGCGCCCTGCGTCAAGCTCGGCGCGGACGGGCAGGACACGCTCGACGGCCTCAGCTTCAGCGACAAGCTGACCCAGTGCTACGGCACCGACCGCTCCGGCTGGTTGGCCGGCATCGACGCCCTCAGCAGCGAGAAGAACTGGGGACGCGCCAACCTCTGGGAGGCCGTGGACGAGGCCTACGACTTCATCGCGGGCTCGGCGCCCAACGCGGCCGCCGATCACATCGTCGTGATCAGCGACGGCCCGGACACCTGCGGCTACGACTCCAGCGCCACCGACTGCAAGTTCAGCTGCTCGGAGACCTCCGCCGACGACGTCGTCCAGAAGATCCAGACCGGCCTGGCGGCCAACCCGCCCGAGAACATCAAGGTCCACTTCATCCAGTTCGACTCGGTCGGCTACCCCGGCGCTGACCCCCGTCAGATGGAGGTCGCCTGCGAAAGTGGCGGTCACTTCCAGTTCATCAACCGGACCGCCCTGCCCAACCAGAACCTGGCCCAGTTCCAGGCGGCTCTGGGTCAGGCCATGGAGAACATCCGGTTCTCGCTGTCGGGCCACTTCCAGGTGCCCATCCAGATGTCGGCGCTCGCGTCGGGTCAGACCCAGAACGGCACCGTTTACTCGGTGAAGGGCGCACTGACCGTCGAGACCTCGAGTCAGATGGTCGCCAGCTCCGACGTCATCTTCTTCGCCGGCGGCGAAAACGGTGTCCTGGACAAGCGTCCCAAGCTCCGCAAGGGCTGTGGAGGGGCGTCGGACTGCGGCGGCCCCGAAGGCAACGAGTGCATCGTTTCGTGCACCGACGCCGGCCTGTGCGTCGGGGGCACCGTCGGCATCCCCCGCAAGAACGGCACGCCGTGCTCCACCAACGTGTGCTGCACCGACTCCGCTGGCACCACCTCGTGTCTGGCCGCTGGCCAGGCGTGTGACACGTGTCCGTAGTGGCGAGCGCCCAAGTGTCGAACTCCACGAACTCCCCCTATTACCCCTTCCCAGGTCCAGGAAACGCGATGAAAAGGCTTACAACCTTGCTCGCTCTGCTCGTGATCGGCATCGCCGGCGCACCGTCGGCGTTCGCCGGTGAGCCAGGCGAGGAGCCCGCGGCCGGTGGCGAAGCTGATCCCGCCCCCGCAGCTGGTGACCCCGCCGCCCCGGGCGAAGGCGACGACATCGAGGTCCTCGACCCGAGCAAGATGAAGGTCGACCCCTCCCAGGACTTCTGGGGGACCAATCGACGTAACATCAAGGTGATCGAGCCGCGGCTGTTCCGTAAGGACACCCGCCACGAGTTCACCCTCTTCATCGGCGTGGTGCCCAACGACGACTTCTTCGTCTACCTGCCCGTCGGCCTCCGGTGGAACTACTTCTTCGCCGAGGACTTCTCCGTCGAAGTCTGGGGCCTGTACGACGCCAACATCGCCTCGGGCCTGCGGGACTTCCTGCAGGAGAAGACCAACGACGCGTTGCTGGTGGAGATTCCGCAGACGCTCGTGACGATGGCCGGCGTGGACGTCACCTGGAGTCCCTTCCACGGCAAGATCGCCATGATTGGCGAGCACATGGCGACCTTCGACTTCCACATCGCCTTCGGCGCCGGCTTCATCGGCACCGAGGTGGTGGACCCCTCCACCAAGCTGACCGAGTTCCGCGCCGACGTCTCGGGCAACCTGGGCCTCGGGGTCCGGATGCACCTGACCGACATGCTGTCGCTGCGCCTCGACTACCGACAGTACTTCTACCCGGCCGCCTCGGAAGCTGGCGGCGGGTTGGCCTACCCCATGGAGATCACGCTCGGCGTGAGTCTCTGGACCGAAGCGCCCCAGTAGGCCCCAGGAGATGAACGCGATGTTTGCACGCACCTTCAAGCAACTCCTGCTGCTGACCGTCACCGTCTCGGTGCTGGGCGTCGGTGTCCTCACCGCCCCGTCTGCCTCTGCGCAGGGTATCGAGCCGCTGGACACCAAGGCGCTCGATGTCGAGCTGGATAAGTACTGGAAGCCGCAGGACCGCAAGCCCAGTATCAACCTGCTCTACGACAAGGAAGACCGGCACGAGTTCACGCTCTTCTTCGGTGTTCTGCCCAACGACAGCTTCTTCAGCTACGTCCCCGTGGGCGCCCGCTGGAACTACTTCTTCACCGACATGCTCGGCGTCGAAGTGGGTGGCTCCTACTGGATCAGCCTCGACGGCGATCTCAAGAGCTTCCTCGAGAGCGAGAACCTGTACGCCATTCTGACCGAGAAGCCGCAGCAGCTTCAGTGGAACGCGTCGGCCGCCTTCGTGTTCAACCCGTTCCACGGCAAGGTCGCGGTCTTCACCGACAAGCTCTTCCATTTCGACTTCCAGGTCTCCCTGGGCGTGGGCGCCATCGGCACCACCATCGAGGAAAGTCCCAACGTAACTGCCTCGAAGGTCGACTTCGCCGGCCACCTGGGTTTAGGACTTCGGTTCTACGTGAACGAACTCATCGCCATCCGCGCCGACTACAAGCAGTTCCTCTTCGGGGGAACCTCCGGTGTGGTGGCCCCTGCCGAGTTCACCGTCGGCGTATCGTTCTGGACCCCGTAGCTCTTTGCACTCCCACTCCCCCCTGTAAGTGTTCCCGCGCCACTCGGGTTCCAGCGCTCCTCTCGTGAGATTCGAGGGTACCTCCCTTATGAGAACGTCAATGATAACGACATCGGCCGTTTCCCGTCTTCGCCGGGCTGTACTGCCCCTGCTCGGCGCCCTGGTGCTGGTCGCAGGCGCCAGCTCCTCGGCCCTGGCGATCACTACCGACGAGGTCATCACCCTGACCAAGCTCGGGATCCCGCCGGCCGAAATCATCAAAGCCATCGACAAGGACAAGACGGTCTTCACCCTTTCGGTGGCCGACATCTTGAACCTGAAGAAGGCGGGCGTGGCCGAGCCGGTCATCAAGCACATGCTTTCGACCAAGGAGCGCTACGGTGCTGGTGGCGCGACGGGTACCGGTACCGGAGGAACCACTGCGAAGCCGACGCCCAAGCCCGACACGCCCAAGGAGCTGACGCCCGAGGAGAAGGCCGAGCGCGAGCGAAAGATGCGCGAAGAGGCCGAGCGCCTCATGGCCGAGAAGAAGCGCGCCGAGGAGGCTCAGCGCAAGGCGTACGCCAAGGGTGTCCTGGCTACCGGCCGCAAGCTGGCCAAGCAGAAGAAGTTCGTCGAGTCCATCCAGGCGTACCAGTCGTTCGTTCAGAACGGGAACTTCGCGCCGGAGTCGGAGGAGGCTTACCTGTCCAAGTTCGGCATCGCCGAGGCTCTCGTCCGGTCCGGGCTCTACCAGGCGGCCGCCAAGCAGCTCGTCGAGGTCCTTCTCGACGGCCCTGACAAGCCGTTCTTCCAGACCGCCTTCAAGCAGCTGCGCATCCTTCGCAAGAAGGTCAACTACTCCCCGCCGGACCTCGAGGAGCTGACCAAGTTCTTCGTGGGCAACTTCAGCCAGGCCTTCCAGTGCGAGTACAACTACTCGCTGGGCGAGTTCTTCTACGACTACTCCAACTGGACCGAGGCGCTCAAGTACCTCGGCGCGGTCACTGCCGGCTGCTCCGACTACGGCAAGGCGCAGTACCTCAAGGGTCTCGTGGAGGTCCGCAACCAGCTCGCCAAGAGCGCCGTGCAGTCGTTCCAGCGCGCCATCATCGCTACCGAAGAGAACGGCAGCGACAAAGAGGTCAGCGATCTGGCGTACCTGGCGCTGGCCCGCATCGCCTACGAGATCGGCGACTACGACGGCTCCATCTACTACTACCGCAAGGTGCCGAAGGGCTCCTACAAGTCCGCTCAGGCCCTGTACGAGAGCGGCTGGGTGTACTTCCAGAAGGGTGACGCGTCGCGTGCTCTCGGAACCTTCCAGACGCTGCACAGCCCCTACTTCAAGAACAACTTCTACCCCGAGCTGTGGATCCTCGAGGCCACCACGTACATGACGCTTTGCCGCTTCAAGTACGCCCAGGAGGCCCTGGTGATGTTCGAGCGCCAGGTGCTGCCGCTGGCCACCCCGCTCAAGCAGTTCCTGCTCAAGACGACCCGCCCCGAGGAGTACTACAAGGCCGTCGTCGCCACCGTCTCGGGCAAGAAGACCTACAACCTCCCCAAAGAGGTTCTGCCGGCGGTGCTGAGCAACGTCGAGTTCTACAACCTCTACCAGACGGTCAAGCAGATCGAGTCCGAGCTCACCAAGGTCAAGGCTGCCCAGGCGCAGCTTGGCGGCTTTGGCGCCGAGCTGGCCAAGAATCTCCAGCGCCTTCACCAGGAGCGGGTTCGTGAGCTGGGCATCCGCATCCAGCGGATCCTGAAGGAGGCCGAGGCCTCGCTGACCGAGTACGGCAAGAAGCTCCGCGAGGTCCGAATCGACCTCGAAGACCTGCTGATTGAGCAGGAGAAAGACAAACTCCGTCGCCTCGAGTCGGGTGAGAAGAAGAAAGTCGTCAAGGGTGAGACCGGCGGCAGCTCCGCCATCGTTGGCTCCGACTCCTGGGAGTGGCCGTTTGAAGGCGAGTACTGGGCCGATGAAATCGGCTATCACCGAGCCTTTGTCACCGAACAGTGTCCCCGCCAAGAACCGTAGGCGTCGTGCCGTCAGGAGATAGCAGCATGCTCCGTTTCACGCTCACACTAGTCGCGTTGGCCGTCGCCTTCGCCCCGGCCACGGCCATGGCGGGCGAGCCGACGACCCCGAAGAAGAAGGTCAATACCGGTGGCTTCAGTGAGGACGACTTCAATAAGGGTCGCCTCACCGATGCGCGCCAGCGCGCCATCATGCTGAAGATCTATCGGTCCAACAGCCGCAAGATCAAACAGCTCGAGGGCCTGGCGTCGGCCCAGCCGCCGCCGCAGAACCTCGCGTCGGTCCTGTTCCGTCTGGCCGAGGCCACTCGCGAGGTAGCGCAATACGACTACCTCAAGGCGCGGGACGATTACGACAAGAAGTACGAGTGCTTCGAGCAGAAGCGCTGCAAGGAGGAGCCCAAGGAGCCGGTGGAGGATATCTCCAAGGCCCTGAGCTACTACCGCCGCGTACTTCGCGAGTTCCCGCAGTACCGCCGCATCGACGAGGTGATGTTCCACCTCGGCAAGGCGGCGCTTCGCCAGGGTAAGCTCCGCAAGGACACTCAGCTGTCAAAGGAGGGCGTCAAGTACCTCCAGGACCTGGTGCAGCTCCACCCCAAGAGCATCTACATCGACCGCACGCACCTGGCGCTGGCCGAGCACTTCTTCGAGAACGACCGGCTGTTCAACGCCAAGACGAACTACGAGAAGATCATCAACAATTTCAAGCGTAGTCCGATGTACAACTACGCGCTCTACAAGCTCGGCTGGGTCTACTACAACCTCACCGAGTTCGAGAAGACCATCGAGACCTTCAAGGCCGTCGTGAAGGCCGCCAAGAAGAAGAATGCGGTGGACTTCCGCAACCAGGCGCTCAACGACCTCATCGTGACCTGGGCCGAGATCGACAACGGCTGGCGCGACGCCCGCACCTACATGATGAAAGAGGTGGGCGAAAAAGAGACCTACAAGAAGCTGGACCGCATGGCCGGGCTTCTGGTCAGCAAGGACAAGGACCTCGAGGCCATCGCCCTGTTCAAGCACCTCATCGACCACGACAAGGTGGCCGCCAAGGTGCCCGAGTATTTCGACGCCGTCATGGAGGTCCGTCGCAAGATTGGTGCGATGACCGAGACCGAGGCGGAGATCAACGGCTTCACCGCCTTCCTCGACAAGAAGGGCCAGTGGTTCACCGCCAACAAGAGCAACCAGGAAGCCGTCGACAAAGCGTCGTCGCTGGTCAGCTCCAACCTCTTCTTCCTGGCCAACCACTACCACCGCGGCGCCCAGAAGCTGGATGACCAGAAGAAGAAGGCCCAGGCGCAGCCCAGCTACCTGGCCGCAGCCAAGTACTACAAGATGTTCCTGGACCGGTTCCCGGACCACAAGGACAGCTACAAGCTGAGCTTCTTCTACGCGGAAATCCTGTTCGACCAGCTCAATGAGTACGACAAGGCCGCGGTCCAGTACGAGAAGGTCATCGCCGCCGACAAGCGCGGTGACTACATGGAAGACGCCGCGCTCGGCGTCATCTACGCCCTGGAGCGCAAGATGTGCTCCACCGGTGTCCGCAAGAACTGCGTGGAAAACAGCAAGGGCGAGACCGTCCAGGTGGTCAAGCAGGAGGAGGACACCAGCTCCACCATCGGCAAGGGCGGCGAGACCAAGAAGATCGAGAAGACCCCGCTCAACGAATTGGAGAAGCGGTACGTCAACGCCGCCGACACTTACGTGTCGCTGCTCCGCGACGCATTGAAGGACCCGAAGTGGCTCGCGAAGAAGGAGAACAAGAACCGGGGCAAGATGATCCCGGAGATCATGTTCATCGCCGCCCAGGTGTTCTACCAGCACGGTCAGTTCAAGGACGCCGTGGAGCGCCTCAACATCATCTTCGAGCTCTACCCCGAGCATAAGATGGCCGGCGTCGCCGCCCGGGCCATCATCCAGGCCTACGCCCAGCTCAAGCGATGGACCCAGGCCGAGAGCTGGGCCCGCAAGCTGCTCGCTTCCAAGACGAAGTTCCCGAAGAAGAAAATCGAGCAGATGATCGCCATCGCCAAGAACGAGCACGCCAAGGACCTGATGAAGCAGCGTCGCTACGACGAGGCCATCAAGGTGCAGCTCGAGATCGTCGACGAGTTCGGCCGCAAGAACAAAGAGATCTCCGCCGGTGCGCTCTACAACGTCGGCATCATCCACGAGGAGGCCCGCCGCTTCCCCGAGGCGGTCGCCGCCTACGAGCAGGTCATCAAGCGCTACAAGAAGGAAAAGGTCGCCATCAAGGCCAGCTTCGCCATCGGCCTGCTCTACGAGAGCCAGACCAAGTTCGACGAGGCCGCCAAGTCCTTCATGAACACCCGGCAGTTCGCCAAGGACAAGAAGGTTCGCGACCAGGCTGCCGACGCCATCCGGAACGCCGGCCTGCTCTACGAGGCGCTCGACAAGCACCAGGAGTCCTTCGACGCCTTCCAGACCTACGTGAAGACCTTCAAGGAGAAGGACGACATCAAGAACGTCGAGTTCCTCTCGGCGCAGGTGCTCGAGCGTAACCCCGACGAGAAGGCCCGCAAGAACGCAGCCAAGGCCTACGAGAAGCTCTCCAAGAAGCTGAAAAAGAAGGACCCGGTGATGTCCATCCAGGCCCTTGCGGCCGCGGCGATGGCGCTCAAGAAGGCCGACAAGGTCAAGAACGAGAAGAAGGTCACCAAACTCCTCCGCAAGACGCTCGACCAGTGGGCCAAGCTCGCCGGTGACGAGAAGAATGCGTCCCTCATTGGCAGCAAGGAAGGCGCGCTGGCCAAGGAGTACGCCGCCAACTGCTCGCTGGAGCTGGCCGAGTACGCCTACGACCGGTACGCCAAGCTCAAGATTCGAGGCGTCAACAGCAAGGGCAAGTTCAGCGTCAAGGTGCTCAAGGACACCCTGGTCGCCAAGGCCGAGGCCCTGGGCCGCACCCAGAAGGCCTTCGACAAGGTCCTGGCGTTCAAGTCGCCGAACATGACCGCCGCCGCGGCGTTCCGCATCGGTCAGCTGTACTACGAGTTCTCCGAGAACCTGTTCAACGCCGACGTCCCCCCGGGGCTGACCGAGGAGCAGGTCGACGAGTACCGCTTCCAGCTGGAAGAGTTCGCCGCCCCGATTCAGGAGAAGGCCCTGGTCGCCTTCACCGCCGCGCTCAAGCAGGCGCTGCAGAAGGGCGTCTACAACAAGTGGTCGCGTCTGTCGGCGAAGTTTGCCGCCAAGGTGAACCCCGATGAGTTCCCGCTGGCCGACACCAACATGAAGCCGAACAAGACCAAGGACACCCTGCAGTCCACCAGCTTCATCCGCATCATCCGACGCGGTAACACCGTCGTGGACTTCACCAAGAAGGTGAAGCTCGAGAAGACCGACACGAAGGAGGGCAAGTAGATGAAGCCCCAGCTTACTCTCGCTCGCATTGTCGTCGGCGCGGGTCTCCTCGCGCTGGCTGTCGGCACCACCGCTTGCGGTTCCTCCTCCGGAGCGACCACCGGCGGCAGCGGAAGTGGCGCCAGCGGCGCCAACTCCGGCAAGACCGGAGGTAAGACCACTGGCAAGACCGGCAAGAAGGGTTCGAACTTCAAGGACTCGGACTTCACCGAGAAGGTCGTCGAGAAGGTCGAAGCACCCCGCTACCTCGAGGGTATCGAGGTCGAGGCCCAGAACATCTTCCGTGAGGGTGTCCGCGCGGTCGTCCGCGAGGGCAACATCAAGAAGGCCGCGGGCAAGTTCCGCGAGGCCACCAAGCTCGACCCGAAGTTCATGGAGGCCTACTTCAACCTGGGCATGGCGCTGGAGCGGCTGAACAAGCGCGACGAGGCGTTGGCCGTCTACAACGAAGCCCTGGCGAAGAACCCCAACGAGCCGTCCGCCACCGCCTACGTGGCCAAGCTCTACCTGGGCAAGGGGCGCACCGCCAAGATCAAGGGCAACGAGGCCGACTCCAAGAAGTGGATCGACAAGGCCTACGGCCTGCTCGAGCCGCTGGTCAAGACGGCTCCCCGGAACGTGGCTCTCAACAACGCCATGGCGTTGTACCACCTGCAGCAGAACGACCTGAAGACGGCGCGCAGCTACGTCAAAGAGGTCCTCTTCGTCGAGCCGCGCAACGTCACCGGGCTGAACACCCGCGGCCTCATCTTTCTGAAGCTCAAGAAGTACCGCATCGCCGAGTGGATCTTCCTGCGCAAGGTGTTGACGGAGGACCCGAACTCCACCGAGGCCCTGACCAACCTGGGCTACACCTACATCCAGATGAACCGCCGCCCCGCGGCCATGAAGTTCTTCAGCAAGGCACTGAAGATCGACCCCAACAACATGGACGTGCGGATGAACATCGCCGCCATGCTGCTGGAGCACCTCAACTACGAGAAGGCCAACGAGCACTACACCATCGTGCACAAGGCCGAGCCGACCAACCTGGAGGCCTTCGAGGGTAAGTGCGACAGCGCCTACGGCATGTCGGGCACCGCTGACGACTCCAACAAGCAGTACGAAACGGCCATCCAGTGCTACCTGGCCTTCGCCGAGAAGAAGACCGAGCGCACCGACCTCTACAAGCGCATCGCCACGACGTACCAGAACAAGCTGGCCGACGAGGTGAAGGCCATCAAGTACTTCGGGGTCTATCTCAAGAAGGCCAAGCTCGACGCCAAAGAGAAGGACACCATCGAGAAGACCATCAAGGTGCTCGAGCAAATCAAGGCCCAGGGCGGTCTCAAGGCCATGCAGGAGAAGGCCAAGGCCGCTTCCGAAGACCCCGGCGACGGCGAAGGTGACGGCGGAGACGCCGGCGATGGAGACGCCAAGAAGGCCCCGGAGGGCGGCGACGCTGCCAAGAAGGCCCCTGAGGGCGGCGACGCCAAGCCGGCTGCCAAGCCCGCCGAGGGCGACGCCAAGAAGGACGCTGCCAAGCCCGCCGAAGGGGCCAAGTAGCCCACTGACTGGGAATCGGCCGGCCGGACACCGCGTTCTATCCTTGACCGGCCGCCCCCCAATCGTAGATTGTGTGTCCGAACGGAGGACCCGACCATGAAGAAAACCACCGCAGCCATCGCCGCCGCAGGCTTCCTCGCCACCACCGTGGCCTCCTCCTCCGCACTCGCGGCCGCTGCCGGCAAGGGCAAGTCGAAGTTCTACGACTTCTCCGACACCCTGATCGATGGCGAGATCAAGAAGCCCACCGCGCTGTACACGGACGCCCGACAGCAGGTGAAGTTCCAGCGTCTGCTGAAGCTCAAGAAGAGCTTCCTCAAGCTTCTGCTCCGCACCTCCAAGGAGCGGGTCTTCAAGTAGACCGCTCCAGCGCGAACGCTTAAGAGGCGCGGCGGGTTCTCCGTCGCGCCTTTTCTATGCGCCCTCGGAGTCGCTCGATACGCCGCTGGGTCGCTTCTGACGGCGCCAGGGCCTGGGCCCTGTAGGCCGCCACGAGGGCCACGGCGAGCTCTTTGCGCACGCGCTCCTGGTAGATCGCCGCGGCGGTCCACGCTTCCGGGCTCTCCGGGTAATGGTCACACCAGCGCTCGATGAGCGCCCCCTGAAGGTCGGTTTCCCCCGCTCTCCGTGCGGCCACGACGGCCTTGGGGAGGGCCCGCGCCACGAAGCGGTCGCCACGCTCCAGCTGATCCAGCGCCCGCATGAAGCACCCGAGCGCTTCCTCCGGGCGATGACGCCGCAGCAGCAGCACCCCCAGGTTGACCAGGACCGAAGGCTGCTCGGTGCGCGACTCGTAGGCCCCCTGCTCCACGACGTCGGCGACAAGTCGGTCCGCCAGCGTCACCATCGAGACGACGTCGTAGAGGTTGTGGCTGACGACCTCGGACACCGGCCGCGGGTCGCCCGTACGCAGGTAGTGGTACCAGCAGGACGGCACCAGGCTTCCCGGCACGTCGTCGACCCGCTCGAAACCCAGCGCCTGGCGTTCCAGGGTCTGCAGCTTGGTGTCGCTCCAGCAGTCCTTGTACAGGTTGCGCGACAGATGCAACAGGTCGAAGTGGGGGCGCAGCTTCAGGTCGCAGTCCCGCTGGGTGTAGAAACGGTGCATGACCAGCCGTGAGATGAGCACGGTCAGGTCGTAGCTCTTGCCGTTGAAGCTGGCGAGGTAGTCGTAGCGGTCCAGATGCTCGACGAGCAGATGCAGGACCGCCTGCTCGGAAGCCAGCTCCTCGAGCAGCAGCTGCCGGACCACGAAGTTGTCGCCAGCGTCGTCGAGGTAGCCCAGGCCGATGAGGAACGCGTATGTCCCGGCACCGTGCTGAAGGCCGGACGCCTCGATGTCGAGGAAGATGGTGCGCCGTGGGTCGAACCCCTCCAGCCGCACATCGTCCATCAGCGAACGCAGCTCGGAAAACGACGGGGAGGCCTGTTCGAACAGCCCCCCTACCCTGCGCCCCCCGTGATTGGACGTCACCGGGAAGAGCGTGTCGATGACCAGCGCCGTGCCATACGGCGTCGGGTGCACCGCGGCACCGGTCGCCTCGCCGAGGGACCGTGCCTCGGTGGTCGTCGCAGCCAGCCGGGCCTCAGTGGCCCAGCGCTGGAGGTGGTTGGGCCCTTTGGCGGGCTGCCCTAGCGGGCCCGACGTCTTGAAGGCCATGAGCTCTTCGAAGAGCCCCGTCGCCTCGGGCTCCGCCTGAGGTGGCGTGGGCAGCATCCGCTCCAGCCGCGATGTCATTCGACCGAGCTTCATTGGCGCGGAACCTCCAACAAGGCGAGAACCGCCATCGCCGCCTGCCGAATCTGTCCGTCGTAGGTGGGCATCGCGCCGACGCAGCTGGGGCACCCCAGGTCGTGGCACTCGCAGGTCGCCATCAGGTCACGTGCGCGGGCGACGATGGCGTCGAAGCGCTTGTAGATGGCATCCGCCAGGCCCACCCCGCCGGGCATGTCGTCGTAGAGGAACACGGTGGGCTCGAAGTCATCGAGGCGGAACCCGCGCTTGCCGCGTGGGCCCAAGGACGGTCGGCGAAAGGACGACGCTCCCAGCTCCAGCGAGGTCTCGGCCGACCGGTCGCCAACAGACCGGCCGATGTCCCCCGAAGCGCACATCAGCGTCACGGTCGCGGCCACCTTGAGGGCGTGACTGACCGCCACCAGCCCGTCGATGGCCGTGGCCAGGTCGCAGGGCAGTTCCGCCAGCAGCTGAGCGGGTAGCGTGAACCACGTCGCGACGGTGTGCATCTCCAGGTCGGGCAGATGGATGTCGCCATAGCCGACGTTTTCGCCGGTGCGGAACCGGATCTTCTTGAAGCCCACGAACTTGGTGGTGACGAGCACCTCGCCGTAGCCCATGGCGGCCACGCCCGCGTGCCCGGACCGCTCTTCGTCCAGCACGCCGACCCGGGTGTAGGTCATCGCGGTAGTGTAATAGTCCGGTTCGACCCGGCGCACATAGGCTTTGTGGTTGTCGTAGTCGAGCTCTTCGACCTGATACTGGGCCGCGTCGAGGTTGTAGATCGCGTGCTTGTACAGCGTGGTATGGGCACTTCGGAAGTCGACTTCAGCCAAGACCCGCGTCGTCTTCACGTCGATGACGACGAAGTTCTCCTCCGGGATGCCGCGCAGGTTCACGTGGGTCGCCGGATAGACCCGCTGCATCCAATGGAAGCGCCCTGCACTCTCGTTCACGACCCCGTGGGTCTGCAGGTACTGCAGCACCTCTTTGGTCTCGTGCAGCTCCAGGTCGGCAAAGCGCTCCTCGGGCTCGAACGGGAGCTCGAAGGCCGCGCATTTGACGTGGTCGACCAGCACGAACAGGTTCTGCGGGTTGATGCGGGCATGCTCGGGGGACGCCCCGATGAGGACGTCGGGGTGGGTGACCATGTACTGGTCGATGGCCGTCGACCGCGCCACGAAGACGGTCAGCGCGGACTCGGCGCGCCGCCCTGCCCGCCCGCTCTGCTGCCACAGACTCGCGATGGAGCCCGGATAGCCGGCGATGACGCACGCCTGGAGGCTGCCAATGTCAATGCCCAGCTCCAGGGCGTTGGTCGCGATGACGCCGCGCACCTGGCCGCTGCGAAGCCCGGCTTCGATGCGACGCCGCCGCTGGGGCAGGTAGCCGCCTCGGTAGCCCTGGACCAGAGACGTCGGCATGTGCGCCCGCGCCAGCGACTCCCTCACGTACTTGAGCATCACCTCCACATGCAGGCGACTGCCCGCAAAGACGATGGTCGACACCCCCGCCTCGAGAAGCTGCGACGCCACGCGGGTCGCCGTCCGCAAGACGCCAGCCCGAATCCCCAGCTGCCGGTTCACGACGGGGGGGTTGTAGCAGATGACATGATGCTCACCGCGCGGTGCGCCTGACTCCCCCACCAGGGTGAACTCCAGACCAGTGAGGGTCTTTGCCAGCTCCACCGGGTTGGCGATGGTCGCCGAGCAGCAGATCACCTGCGGCGTGCTGCCGTAGAACTCGGCGATGCGGAGCAGGCGGCGCAGCAGGTTCGCCACGTGACTGCCGAAGATGCCGCGGTAGGTGTGAAGCTCGTCGATGACGATGTAGCGCAGGTTCTCGAAGAGCTTGAGCCAGCTGGTGTGCTGCGGGAGGACGCCCGAGTGAAGCATGTCCGGGTTGGTGATGACGATGTGGCCGTGGTCGCGCACCTTGCGCCGGGCCGCGACGGGCGTGTCGCCGTCGAAGGTGAACGTGCCGACCTCCGCCCCCAGCGCCTCGATGAGCGTGTGCAGGCCCATGTACTGGTCCTGGCTCAGGGCTTTGGTGGGGAACAGGTAGAGCGCCCTACCCTCGGGCGCCGTCGCCAGGCTCTCCAGGACGGGCACGTTGTAGCAGAGCGTCTTCCCCGACGCCGTGGGCGTCGTCAGCACCACGTGTTCGCCCCGCCGGATAGCCGCGATGGCTTCAGCCTGGTGCGCGTACGGACGCTCGATACCGAGCTTGGTGAGCGCCTCTTTCAGCGGCGGGTGCAGGCCCTCGGGAAAGTCCCCGTACTGCGCGTGTCTGGCAGGTCGCACATGGTGCCGGGTGGTCCCCGGGTCGGCAGCGAGGCGATGCACGATGTCACTCATCGTGGTGCGTTGGTAGAGCGACTCCACGGCAAACCTCCGGCTGACGGCAAGCCTGTTCACGGCTCAAATGTCACGTGAACAAGTTTTCAGTGAACCTAGGTGGTCTTGCTTGGGTCGTCAAGCAAATGCTAAGTCCGCGTCATGAGCGATCTGACCACCGACCAGAGCGCTCGCGAGCCGGAAGCGGAGGATGGAGTCATCGATGCCGTCATCGATGAAGCTCCGCCCGCTCAGGAAGGCAGCGAGCAGTCCGAGAGCATCGTTGACGCCATCGTTGAGGCGATCACCGACCAGGCCGAGGCTGCTGCTTCAGGAGCCTCGGGCGACGTGGTGCAAGACGACATCGTCGACGCCGTCGATGCCCCGGCCGGAAAAGAGACGTCTCCGCCTGCCCAGCGCCAGGAGGACGACCCGACACCCGCCAAGCGCCCCAAGCAACGCATCGTCGCCCTGATCGCGGCGGGCTCGCCGGTGCCGCTGGCGTTCGCCCGTCTGGTCGACGCGCTGCGTTCGGCCGGCGCGGACGTGACGCCGCTGTCGGTGCCGCCCAAGAAGCCCCGCACCGACGCCGACCGCCCTCCCCGCCTCAGCGACTTGAAGGCAGGCCTCACCAGCCTGGCGGAGTCGCTGCTGTCCGGCGGGGACAGTGATCGCGACAAGGAACACTGGCTCATCAGCCAGCTCCGCGCCGTCCAGGGTAAGGTGGACGCGGTGGTCACCGTGGATCCAAACGTGGCCGCCCAGGTCTTCCCGTTGGTCGATCAGGTGTGGTCACGCGCCGTCCGGGTCGCCGTCGATGCCGACTACACGATCGACCCCGAGTGGCGGAAGGTGCCGTTCGATGACCTCGTGGTCGCCCACCCGTCACTGGGTACCGATCTCCGCCGGATCCGCGAGCGGACCGGTCGGCTCCGCACCGGCGGTCCCATCGTCGGCGGCGAGACGGTCGAGGCCAAGCGTCTGAGCGAAGACAAGGCCCAGGTGGTGGCCAGCTTCGCTTCCATGCCAGCATCGGACGTGGACAGTCTGCTGTTCCAGCTGTCGCTGGCCCGCCCCGAGCGTTTCCACCTGCTGTTCCTCCCTTCGGGTCGGGACGGCATCGACGAGCTGGTACGCACCCGCGCCGGCGGCTACGGGCTTCGCGGCAAGCGGCCCAAGGCGGGTAAGAGCACTGAGGGATGGATCCGTGGCGCCTCGGTCGTCGTCGGTCGGCCCTCGCCGGGTGAGGCAGCCGCCGCCGTGCAGGCCGGCGTCCCCATGCTCATCTACGCCACCGACCACCTCAACTCGGGCGAGCAGTTCCTCAAGGACCACAACGTCGTCGAACACTCCGAGGTGCCCCTGACCATCTCGGTGCAGCTGGAGTCCCTGCTGCCCGACGGACACCGGCGCGAGGCGGTGGTCGAGGCCCTCGGCGAGCTTCGGACCGAGGGCGTCTCGGCGGCCGCCACTGCAGTCCTTGACGCCTCCGAGGCGGGACGTCCCTCGCCCTACGCGCCCCCGGCAAGCACCGATTCCGCGGCAGCTTCGGAGCCCGCCGGCCCCCACGACGACGAGCTCGAGGACATTGGGGTCGAAGCGCCTCCCAGCACCGCGCCCACGTCCATGAGCCGTGACCTTCGCAAGGCGTACCTGAGCGAGATCATCCTCCACGAAAAGAAGATCAAGCGGCAGCTGTTGCGCGCCAAGGAGGGCCACATCACGTGGACCAACCGGGCCCGGCTGGCGGCCAACGCGGGGGACGACGATCTCGCCCGCCGCGCCATCGAGCGGGTCGAAGGCCTGGAGCGGATCGTGCAGCGCCTCGACACGCAGCTTGCCGAGCTGAACGGACTCCGCGACCGGTTCGCGGGCCGTGACCAGCTCACCGAGGCCGACCGACACGCCGCTGCCAAGTTCATGAGCCCTGATGTCGCCGCCACGCTCGATCGGGCCGGTTCGCTCGATCCCGCGGCGTTCACCAAGCTCGAGCTGAACGAGGCGCTCCAGAACCTCAAGGACAAGCTCCGAGGCAGCTGACGCCGACGTCGACCGGGCGTACGCACGTGTGGTTATGGGGCGGATTGCAGCTTGACTCCAATCCGCCGCAACCATAGGTTTCGGCACTTCTTTATGCGCACCGGGTTCTGGATTCGGACGCTCATCGGCCTGGCCATTGGAGCGTTCTTCATTTGGTTGAGCGCGCGTGACTGGCCGATGGACCAGCTCACGGGCGCGGTGAGCATTTCCGAAGGCCACCTCGTCGTGGGCGATGCCGTCGTCCCGCAGGACGGGGCAAACGGCGCTGCATCAGGCGCGTCGACCATGAGCGCGGACGGATCCTCGGGCGCCCGGGGCGGCTGGGTCTTCGATCTGTGGTGGATCCTGCCCTATATGCTCAGCCTGACGGTGATCCACTTCCTGCGGGTCATCCGCTGGAAGCCCCTGCTGGACCCCATCATCGAGCTGGACTTCAAGACCCACAACCGCATCGGCGCCGTGGGCTTCATGGCCATGTTCCTGTTCCCGCTGCGGCTGGGCGAGTTGGTGCGCCCCTATCTGGTCAAGAAGGGTAGCGGCAAGAAGGTCCGAATGAGCCCCGTGCTCGCGACCGTCGCCGTGGAACGCATCGCCGACGGGCTCATGGTGTCCCTGATGCTCTTTGCGGTGCTGGCCTTCCTGCCCAGCGCCAACGGAGAGGTCTCGACCGAGCTCACCATCGGCGCACTGGGGGCGCTGGGCATCTTCGTGGCCGCCACGGTCTTACTGGTGGGCGCGCGCTGGCAGCACGACAGGACCGTTGCCTTCATCCGAGGGACCGCCGGCCGGGTGTCGACGAAGGTCGCCGACAAGATCATCGACATCCTGGACGCGTTCATCGGCGGCCTGAAGCTGATGCCTTCCACAGGCGCCTTCGTTTGGTTCCTGGTGCTGACGGCCACCTATTGGGTCATCAATGGTGTCGCCACGTGGATGATGGCCAAGGCCTTCTACCTGCCCGTCGACATGCTGGGCGCCTACGCGATGATGTGTTGTGTCGTCGTCGGCATGATGATCCCCAACAGCCCCGGCAACGTGGGCAGCTTCTGGTACTTCCTGGTGGTCCCGCTGCCGTTGTACGGCGTCTCCACCGGCAACACCCAGGCCGTCGCCTTTGGCATCACGGTGTGGTTCTTCCAGCTCATCCAGCAGACGGCGTTCGGCGCCTGGTTCATCATCCGCGGCGACGTCTCGATGGCTCGTCTGATGGAGGCCACGCAGGAGAGCGAAGATTCGCTCTCGGACGGCGAGGACGGTCCTGGTGGTCCGTCGGTCCAGCCAGAAGCCGCGGCGGCTACTGGACGGTAAGCGTCCCGCCGGGCTGGAACGTCTGGCTGGCGGCGTCGTAGATGCGCACCTGCATGTCGAGCAGGGAGACGCCGTCGTCGGTCCGCTCGAAGCGGTAGAGGTTGTAGCGGCCGACGTGGCTCGGCTCTTCCGACAGCCACGTGGAGCTGCCGCAGCCCACGACCGCCATGCCCTTGTGTTCGAACCGGTGCGCCACGTGGGTATGACCATGCAGCAGCATGCCCATGCCCGAACCGGCGCAGGAATCCAACACCTGTTCCCGGTTCCGTAGCCCGTGCATCCAGGTCTTCCTGGGGCTCCGCCGGTGGAGGTTGTGGTGGACCATCCCCACGACGAAGCGGCCGTCCTCGCCCAGGTGCCCCCCCAACGCGCCCAGCTGACCGTCGTCGACCCAGCCGTGGGCGAACAGCGGCGCCACGGGGTGGGCGCTGCGGAACCCGACCAGGCTGAGATCGTCACCGACGGTCTTGACCCAGGGGTAGGTGCGCTCGGCGCCGTCGCGCCACATCAGGTGACCAAAGTGCTTCTCGAAGCGGCGGTCGCGCAAAGAGCCCTGGGTGTAGATGTCGTGGTTACCAGGAATGACCGAGACGTCGTCATAGCCGCCCAGGGGCTCGAGGACCTCGGCTGCCTTGGCGAACTCGCTGTCGAATGCGAGGTTGGTCAGGTCCCCCGTGATGGCCACGTGGTCCGGCGCCTGCGCCTTGACGTCGGCGACCAGCGCCTCCGCCATCGCGATGGGATGGGCCGCGCCCCGGTTCATCAACAGGTTGGCCGCGCCGGTCAGGCGCTTGTTCAGATAGCGCCGCCACGTGACCCCGGTCAGATCCAGGATGTGGAGGTCGGACATGTGGACGAGCGTCGTGACCATGGTCAGCCCTCCTCTACGTTTGTCGGCTAGTTGGGGGACTGCCGGATTTCGGAGACGTCAGGGAAACGCTGCAGCACGTCGGCCCACGGATCTCCCTGCCGGGCACGGCAATGCAGGTGCTCCTCGAGGGTCAACGTGGTCACGTGGTCGACGATGCCCTGCCCCACCAGCGGGTCCAGCAACGTGGGTGAGCAGTCGAATAGCGCCGCGCCCAGCTCGGTGCCGCAGATGCCGGCGTTGGACGCGATGGTGAGGATGTCCTCACCAGCATCGTTGGTGGTGCTGCAGAGGTCGGAGAAGGCGAGATGGCCGGCGTTGTCCAACACCACCAGCCGCTTGTTGCCACTGGTGGACTCGTAGGCGGTCACGGTGTCGGTGAGGGGTACGATGCCGTCAGAGCTGCCCGCCAGGAACAGGGTGGTCTTGAGTAGGCCGCTGGAAACCGGTGCGCCGCTGGACGCCATCGGGATGACCACCCTCACGCCGGGCTGATCTGCCAGCTCCGCCGAGGCGTTGCCGCCCGCGCTGTGTCCGGTGATCGCCACCCGCTCCATGTCGACCCGCCCCGCCAGGAAGGCGAGGTCGCCGGACGCCTCGTTGAGCGCTGTGAGCATGGCGGAGACGTCGGCGGTGATGTCGCGGTCGCCCGAAGCCTCGTGCGGGCAGAGCACCGAGAGCAGGTCGGAGAGCTTGAGCCCCGGATGGTCGGCGGCGACCACCACGAACCCACGGCTGGCCCAGTGGACCATCTGACGCAGCGACTGCGTCCGGAACGAGGCCGTCCCGTGGATGAAGACCACGACCGGGAAAGCCCCACGAACGCCGTCGATGGGAGCATCCTTGTAACAATCGCACGGCTGCGGCGAGTACGACGCGTCCGTGATCTTGTCGCGCTCTTCGGCGGCCAGCTGCTCGCGGAGATCGTAGCCCACGGGGTCGAACCCGGCCTCCTGGCCGGGCACCACCGGGTACCAGACCTCGACGGTGAGCCGTCCGACGGTGACCGTCCGGGCCCCGACCTTCCAGGGCCCCGTCGCGCTGGCGTCGTCGGACGACTCCAGAAGCGTCGCGGAGCCGCAGGCTGGTACTTCGTCCGGGAGCGGGGGCACAACGACCGTGTCACCGGCGCCGTCTGCCGTCACTTCCGAGGAAGCATCGGCGGTCGCGCTGGGCGTCTCGGTTTCGGCGGGGCAGCCCGACAGCGTCAGGCAGGCGAAGAACAGAAGGGTGGTGAGCGTGTATGTGCGCTCAGCTCCCGATCTTGTCGGCGACATCGGCCACCTCGGCATCTCGCTCGTCCGCCGCCGGCTCGGGACGCACCTCGTCACGCAGGCGCGGCTCGCGGAAGAACTCGGGGTACTTGGCCATGTCTGGCCCGTAGAACGCGCGGATCTTCTCCATGTCGGCGGCGATGTCCCCGGTGGGGTGTACCGCAGGCCCAAATCCGCTGCGCTTGTTGCTGTAGTCGAGGTAGCCCATGACGATGGGGACGTTGGCCGCCATCGCGATGTGGTAGAAGCCCGACCGCCAGGTGTCCCGACCGCCCTTGCGCGTGCCCTCGGGGGGCACCAGAAGAACGAGCTTGTCGTGCTGCTCGAACATGTCGACGCACTGCTGCACGAGGTTGTTCTTCTTGGACCGGTCCACAGGGAGACCGCCGAGGTACTTCATCCACCAGCCCCACGGGCCGAAGCGGAAGATCTCCTTCTTGCCCATCCAACGGACCGGTACCCCCACGTCGTAGCTCGTGTACAACGTGAAGGGCAGGTCCCAGTTGGACGTGTGGGGTGCGGCGATCAGGACGTACTTGTCGTACGGCGGGACTTCACCGTCGGTCTTCCACCCCTGCAGTCCCAAAAAGGCTTTTGCAGCCAACTTTCCGATCACAATAGGCCCCTCATGAGATTGAGGAGCCTACTGTACACACGTCGGTGCGTTCGGTCTGTCAAAGCTGTGTAAAGCCTTGCAAGCGGGCGTTCGCTGAAGCTAGCGCACCCGCGCCTGGCGGCGCTGGGCCTTCCGCAGGCGGCGCTCGGCCTCACGCATCTTGCGCTTACGACGCTCGGAGGGCTTCTCGTAGAAGCGGCGCTTCTTGAGCTCCTTGTAGATGCCCTCGTTGGCCATCTTACGCTTGAGCTGGTTGATCGCGCGGTTGATGTTGTCGCCCTCGACCCGTACTTCCAGGGGCCGCAGGTCCGTTTCGTGCCTAGCCATCGATTCTCACCTGATGCCTGGTAGTCCGAGTGGTCGCGCGACCAGGCGGGCGCGCGGGGCGGGAACCTAGCGTCGGCCATCGAACGATGTCAACGGGTTTTCTTGCCGGCTGTGCAGGCCGCCCCGAAGGTCGGGGTTCCAGCCATGCTCACGACCCTGCGACAGTACCATCAACGCTCCCGCGAACCGGCCATGGTGGCCCTCGCCGTAGCGCCCCTGTGGGCGGTCTATGCGGTGGGGGTACGCTTCAATCTCGACACCGCCCGCTCCGGGATGGATCTGGCGACGCTTCCGCTGGTGCAGCATTGGGGTTGGAACGCCCACACGCTGATCCACGTTTCGGTGATTGTGCTACTCGCCGCTGGCGGCGCGTGGTGGTTGTGGAAACGACAGCAGACGGAGGTCAAGCCCGCGCTCCGAGAAGGCCTTGGCATCGTGGCCGAGAGCTTTGGCTACGCGGCGGTCCTTGGGGCCCTGATCGTGCTCATTCTGGACGAGGCTCAGCTGGTGGCCATCGGCCTGAGCACGACCGCCTGGAGCGAGCCGACGTTGGGGGAGGCTGCAGTACTCTCCGCCGGCGCCGGGCTGTACGAGGAGTTCTTCTTCCGGCTGCTGCTCATCGTCCCCCTGGCCGTGGTTGGAGACAAGGTGCTGGCGATGCCCCGCCCCATCGCCTTCGGGTTCGCGATTGTGGCCGGGAGCGTTCTGTTTGCAGGAGCGCATCATGTGGTCTTCGGCGCGGAGGCGTTCGACCTGAATGTCTTCAGCTACCGCACGGTCGCGGGCGTCCTGTTCGGCAGCCTCCTGCTGCTACGAGGCTTCGGCGTCTGTGCCTGGACCCACGCGGGCTACGACTTCCTGGTACTAATCTGACGGCCGCCCTTCACCGCATCGCGTCCGACAGGTCGATCAGTGCGGCGATAGCCGTGCTGATCTGCCGGAGCCCGAAGGGCGATACATCTCAACGATTCCAGACGCTTTGACCAAGGGGGCGGCGAATGCCGACCTCTTGGTCATGTTGCGTCTGATCAGTGCGGCGCTAGCCGTGCTGATCGGCCGGAGCCCGAAGGGCGATACATCTCAACGATTCCAGACGCTTTGACCAAGGGGGCGGCGAATGCCGACCTCTTAGTCATGTTGCATCTGGATCTCCATCGCCACCGAACGCCGCCATGGGGGCGCCTTGACGTCCGACATGAGCGCCAGCTCGATGCATCGCTCGATGGCCGGAGTGCCATGCGGCCCCATGACGTGGACCGAGGCGACACGTCCACGCCGGAACTCGACGGCGAGCCTCGCGCTCGACCGGCTCCAGCCGGGCGGAAAGCAGGCGGCCATCTCCGGGCGCAGGTGGCGTAGGGTCTGACGATAGCCGGTACCGCGTGCGGCGAGCCGCTGCCGCGGCTGGAGTTTCAGATGAGCCAGCTGGTCGAACCGCACGTCGGACCACCAGTTTTCGGGCACCCGGACAACGTAGGGACCGTAGTTGCGCCCCTGAGACTGCAGTACCACCACCCGATCACCTGGCGTCAGCGTAACGGTCGCCGGGGCCGGCCCGACGTAGGTCCCGTCGATGATCACGTTCACGTCCGGCGAGGCTGACTCTACGGTCAACACCGCCAGCGATGGGTCCGCGACCGTCGCGTAAGTATCGTAGCCAGCCACGTTGGGCGCGACCGCGTGCCGCATGTCAAAACACCCCGTCAGGGGCAACAGCAGGCTCAGCAGAGCTCCTACAACCGAAACGTGCTTCACAGACATCTCCGGGCGGGACCTATACGAGAAGCACCCTGCCCGGTCCGGTCCACTATCGGCGGCGGATAACCGCCAGGCCCAGGACAGCCAGCAGTCCCAGCGCCGACCACGGGGTCGATCCGTCTCCGCCCGAGGCACAGCCGTCGCTCGCCGAGCCGGAACCACCGCCGCCCACACCCGGGTTCGTATCCACGACGCACTTGCCCGCCAGCGGGTTGAACGTCTGCCCCGGCGGGCAGTCCCCCGGGTTGACCGGAGGATCCACGGGACCACCGCCGCCGCCGTCTTCGACACACTGCTGCGAGCCGGGGTTGCAGGCGTAGCCCGTCGGGCAGATGCCGCAGCTGTTACCGCACCCGTCCTCGCCACACTGCTTGCCGTCGCACGTGCAGGTGGCGGGGTCCGTCACGCACGCGCCCCGATCACAGACCTCACCACTGCCGCAGTCACCGCAGCTGCCACCGCAGCCATCGTCGCCGCACACCGAGCCGTCGCAGCTCGGCGCACAACCGGCGCTGCACTCGCCGAGGATCGTGCACACCTCACCGACGGCGCACTCGCCGCAGCTACCGCCGCAGCCGTCGTCGCCGCACACCTTGGTGCCGCAGTTGGGGACGCAGGTGCTCTGGCACACGCCGCCGACGCAAAAGCCGTTGTCGCAGCCGCAGGTACCGCCGCAGCCGTCATCTTCGCAGTCGCCCTTGCCGGTGCAGTCTGCGGCGCACGGCAACGCGCAGTTGCCGTTGATGCACTCGGTACCGGCGGGACACGTCCCGCACATACCGCCGCAGCCGTCGGGACCGCAGGCGTTGGTCAGACAGTCCGGCGTACAGGTCGACTCGCACAGCTGCTGACCGTTGCACGTCTCGCCCGCCGGGCAGGACCCGCACACTCCGCCGCAGCCATCCGTACCGCACTCCTTGCCAGAGCAGTCGGGCACGCAGTCGGTCACGCACTGCTGCTGGCCGTTGCAGGACTGCCCCACGGCGCAGGTGCCGCACGTCCCGCCGCAACCATCAGCACCACATTGCTTGCCGGTGCAGTCCGGCGCGCAGGTCGACTGGCAGGCGCCCCCGTTGCAGAACTCGCCCGCTCCGCAGGTGCCGCAGACGCCGCCGCAGCCATCATCGCCGCAGACCGCGGTACCGCAGCTGGGGATGCAGATGCAGGCGCCGGCGCTACAGTACGCCGTCGGGCCGACACTGACGGTGCAGTCGCCGCACTCGCCGCCACAGCCGTCGCTGCCACACTCCTTGCCGGCGCAGTTGGGAGTACAGCTACCGATGCACTGGCCGAAGGCGTCGCAGGTGTTGCCACCGGTACAGGTGCCGCAGGTGCCGCCGCAACCATCGGGACCACAGGACTTGCCGGCGCAGTTGGGACTGCACTGGGACTGACACTGACCGCTGACGCACACAAAGCCGCCGGCACAGTTGCCGCAGAAGCCACCGCATCCGTCGCCGCCGCAGACCTTGCCCAGGCAGTCTGGGGTGCACGTGCTCTCGCACTGACCGCTGGCGTTGCAGGTCGTCCCGCCGGCGCAGGTGCCGCAGATGCCGCCGCAGCCGTCGTCGCCGCACACCTTGCCGGTGCAGTTGGGGACGCAGCCGCCACCGCAGGTATAGGGGAAGGCCCCTGTGGGCTCAGCGACATTCTGCGTTTCCACACAGTCGTAGAAGGCCGAGGGACTTCCCGCCGGGTTCCAGCCGCAGTAGGGCCGCGGTGGCGCCGGCGCACCGTCGATGCAGACCGCGTCGACGTCCGGGCAGCAGTCGCCCAGCGTGACGCAGCTGGCGTCGCACTGGCAGTTGTACGAGCTGTCGAAGTTGCCACACCGGTTGCAGCAGCTGTTCAGGCTTGGCGTGCAGGCGCTCTGACACTCGATCTGGCAGAGGGAGCCCCCCTCGCACCAGTTGACCGTCGTCGGGTCGGCGCAGCAGCCCTCGAAACCTGGACCACCGGCGGGGCATGTCCCCACGGTGACGCCCACGGTGCATTGCGCATGCGCATCGGTAGTCAGGAACAATGCAGCCGTCATCACCATCAACGCGGCGGCGGCGGGTCCCACAAGCAGTCTCGACATGTCGCTGCTCCCATGAACGTCGTGGTCGGGAGGACCCACGATTCCAAAGTGACGCAGAACTATAGTCGAACGTTAGACCGGTGATCAAAGACTTAGCGGGCGTGGCTGCAATAATGCCGTGGCCCGGACCGTTGCCCGGCCGGGGGACATCCGCGACCATGGCCGCTCCCCAACCGCATCGACCCCATGAATCGCATCACCTCACCAGAACCCGACAAGCTCCGCTGGCCGCGCCGCATCGCCGCCGCGTTGCTGGCGTTGCTCGCCGTGGGCGGCATGACGCTGTCGGCGGGTCTGCTGGTGGGGCATGGCCTGATCGACCAGCGGGTCCAACGTCTGGCCGGCGAGCTGGGGCTTTCGATGACGGTCGACCACGTCGACCTCGGCTTCGGCCGCCCGACCACCGCCCACCGCCTGACGGTTTCGGTGCCCGGTGGTCCGCAGATGTCGCTGGCCGCTGCAGAAGCGAATCTGGATCTGCTGGACCTGGCGGAAGGGAAGCGCCGCCCTTCACAGACCACGCTGCGAGGTCTGCGGCTCGCGTTTACCGTCACCCGCGACGGGGTCGAGGGTCTCGGTCCCGTGTTGGACGCATGGAACACGCGTCAGTCGAAACGGAAGCCGCCCACTTCTGAGCCTTCCAAACCACAGCCCCTCTCCCTGAAGCTCGAGGACGCCCGGGTCCACATGCGCCTGCGTGACCCCAAGCTGCCGCCCCTGGACCTCGTCATCGAGGAGCTGGCCGGGAGCTTGAAGAAGACCGGCCCACGCATCGCGGCCTCGTTCTCCGGCGCCATCACGCTGGGCGGCAAGCAGCGGCGTGGGACCCTCGAAGCGGTACTGGAGGGTCGCCGCCTGGTCGAAGCCGCGCTGACCATCGACGAGCGCATCCACTGGCCGCTCGAATACAAAGGTCGGCGTTTCGTGGCCAGCATCATGGGTGTGCGTCGGGACGCCGCGGCCGGGACGACGGAGCTGACCGGCCTCGCCATCACCGACGGCATCCACAGCGGCGGGGCGAAACGGATCCTGCTCGCCGATCGGAAGGGCGTGTCCACGCCCGACGGGCTGCCCCGGCCACGGGACATCGTGGCGGTCCTCGTCGAGAAGGGGGAGGCGAAACGTGACCGAGACTCAGCCTCCGCCGACAGCCTCAGCGTCACGATGAGCTGGCGGGACGGCGAGGTGCTCCCGCGGCTTGGCCTCGTCACAGCCACCAACGCCAAGGTCGACAGCCCGGACCGGCAACTGGCGGCCTCGGTCGCATCGCTGAACCTGGCATTCAAGGACATCGCCACGGCCACCCTGCTCAACGCGCGGACCGACCCTTCCGTCATCGCCGAGGTGCTGAAGTCAGTCACCCTCAAGACCCCCACGGCCACCGTGACGGCGCCCAAGGGACAGCTCGCCAGCATTCTGCCGACGCGGCTTCGCAAGTACCTCCCCGGGGCGAAAGCCGATCGACGCCGCCGCGCCCGGCCCACCCGCACCAAGACGGCGAATCGAGCCGGCGCTCTTGGCGCCCGTCGCCTGGTGAAGCTGATGCGGCCGCTGCCGTTGACGATCGTCGACGGCCTGGTGGAGTTCCGTGAGCGTGGCGTCGGTTCGGTGCTGACGCTGGACAATGTCGGTCTCAAGACCACTCCGGGGGCCGACGACAGCCTGGGCGTCGAGGTTGACGCGATGATCGTCCGCGCCGGCCAGCCCACCGGTCAGGTGCACCTGACCACCAGCGTTAATCGCGAAGGACGCCCCACCGTGGCCAAGGGCCTGGTCGCCGGGCAGGACTTTGCCCACCTGGTCAGCAAGTTCAGCAAGTACGTGTCGGTGCCCCCCGAAGCAGACCTCGAGATCGCCTTCAACTGGACCCCGCCCACCACCGACGAGCCGCTCCACAAGCTGACCGGCAAGGCCAAGCTGCGCAACTTTGGGTTCGAGGCCTGGCGCGTCTCCCACGTCCCGATCAGCGGCATCAAAGGCGAGGTCCAGTACACCGTCACCTTCGACCCCAAGCGCAAGCAGCTGGCGCTTCACCTGCCAAAGATACAACTGGCAGAGGCCCGCATGGACGCGCGCCTCGACCTGACCCTTCCGCAGGACGGCGAAAAACCGAAGTTTGCCGCCCGCCTCACCATGCCCAAGCAGGACTGTGCTGCTGTTCGACGCTCCATCCCGGCCGCGCTTCTGCCCCGCCTCACGGGGCTGAAGGTCCGCGGCTCGATGTGGTTCGACGCGCGCATCAACGTCGATATGGACCAGCCGAAGAAGCTGACCCTGGACGTGCTGGGCAGCATGGACAGCTGCGCCGTCCTGACACTGGGTGAACAGATCGACCTGTCCAAGCTCAAGGGGCGCCGGTACGTCCACCACCCCGTCGAGCCGAAGCTGGGCGAGCGCAAAGACATCTCGGTGGGGCCCGGTACCAGCCAGTGGGTCTCGTCCCGGTCCATGCCGCGTTTCGTGAAGAGCGCCGCGATCGTGACGGAGGACCGCGGCTACTGGAAGCACGGCGGCGTCCGCTGGGTCCTGGTTCGGCGCGCGCTGAAGCTCAACCTCAAGCACGGTCGCTTCGTCTACGGCGGCTCGACGATCACCCAGCAGCTCATCAAGAACCTCTATCTCAGCCGCGAAAAGACCCTCGGCCGCAAACTCGAGGAAGCCATCATCGCCATGCAGATGGAGCGCGAGTTCACCAAGGACGAGATCCTGACGCTGTACATCAACGTCGTGGAGTACGGCCCCAACATCTACGGCGTGAAGAAGGCCGCGCGGCACTACTTTGGCAAGCATCCGCGGCATCTCTCACCGCTGGAGGCGGCCTTCATCATGGGGCTCAAGCCCTGGCCCAGAGGCGGCTACAAGCAGTGGCTCAAGGGCACCGTCAACGCCTACTGGGTCAAGCGGTTGCGACACATCCTCGACATGATGCACCGCCGTGAAGGGGGCATCGACGTCGAGGAGGTCGAAGAAGCAGCCCCGTACCAGCCCAACTTCCGACCCCAGGGGGCGTCGCACAGCTGGGGCAAGCCCTACAAAAGGCCCGAGTAGCCGGCGCGCGGCTTGCCTGCTGTAGCACCGGCGGTCTAAGTAACGGCATGCGCAACACCGCCTCCACGCTGTCTGCAGTCTTCCTCATGGCCGTCCTCGTGGCCCCTGGCTGCCAGGGAGAACGGGCCAAGGCCTCGTTCAAAGCCGACCCGGCGCCGGCCAAGTACGTACCGCCGGCCAAGCCGAAGGCGGGCACGCCAGCGGCCAAGGCCGAGCCGGCGGCCAAGAAGGCTGCCGCTGCCAAGAAGGCTGCGGCCGGGGGCTATGTCGACCACATCCATGGCAAGGACCTCTACCCATGCAAGGGCCACGCGATGTGCGACAAGCCGTCCCCCAAGGACGGTACGCTCTACACGGTGGGTGGAGGCGCAGAGTTCATCGACCCGGGCAAGCTCAGCGAGACCGAAGGTTTCTTCATGGTCGAGAACCTCTTCGAGGGGCTGGTCAAAAAGGACATCGGTGGCAAGCCCATCGGAGGGGTCGCCGAGAGCTGGACGGTCTCCGACGACGGTACGGTCTGGACCTTCAAGCTGCGAAAGAACGCCAAGTGGAGCAACGGCCGCACGGTAACGGCCGAGGACTTCCGCTATTCGTGGCTGCGCAAGATGAGCAAGGAGCTGGCGTCGACCAGCGCCGAACACCTCTACGAGTTCATCAAGAACGGCCACAAGTGGTTCACCGGCGCGATCAAGGACCCCAACGAGGTGGGCATCAAGGTCGTCGACCCGTTCACCCTGAAGGTCACGCTCGAGCAGCCCACCCCGTACTGGATGGAGTATCTCAAGGGCGCCCACTACTACCCGGTGAACAAGGAAGCCATCGACAAGCACGGCACGGAGTGGACCGAGCCCGGCAACATCGTGAGCAATGGCGCCTACAAGCTCGTCAAGCGGGTCCGCCGTGGGGATACCGTCATGGAGAAGAACGAGCACTACTGGAACGCCGCCAACGTCCGGATTCCCAGGGTGCACGTCTACTTCAGCGACAACGAGGACCAGGCCTGGCAGCGGTACCTGGCCAACCAGATCCAGTGGTTCCGCAACCCGGTCCCAGTCGACCGCTTCGAGAACCTGCTCAAGGACAAGCGGCCCGACCTCATCGTCGACCCCTACAATTGCTACTACTATTACGGGTTTCGGACCGACAAGGTGCCCTTCGACAAGCCCGAGATTCGCCGTGCGTTCAACATGGCCATCGACAAGGAGCGCCTGGTCAAGCACGTGACGCGCCAGATGCAGACCCCGGCCGACGGCTCGGTAACGCCGTTCGTGGCGGAGATGACCAACTACCCCCGCGCGCAGGGTGACCAGTTCGACCCGGCGGAGGCCAAGCGCCTTCTGGCCGAGGCCGGCTATCCCAACGGCAGCGGGTTTCCCCCGGTGGAGCTGCAGTACAACACGTTCGAGTCCCACCGGAAGATCGCCGAGTTCGTGCAGCGGCAGCTCAAAGAGAACCTCAACGTCAAGATCACGCTCAACAACATGGAGTGGAAGAGCCTGCTCAAGAAGCTCCGCACCGGTGACTTCCAGATGAGCCGCTTTGGCTGGTGCGCCATCAGTGACCCGTTCGGCTTCCTCAAGCCGTTCAAGTCGGACAGCGCCAACAACTACGGCGGTTACAAAAATCCGGAGTACGACACGCTCATCGACAAATCGTTGAAAACCGCTGACCACGCGGCCCGCATGAAGATCCTGGCGAAGGCCGAGGGGATGCTGCAGCGTGACATGCCGGTCTCACCTCTGTACTACTACACACGTGCATTCTTGAAGCTCCCGGTGCTTCGCGGGTTCAAGGCGGAACTCGGAAACACTCACCTCATCGAGTACATGTACTGGGGCGATAAGGAGTACGGCTCCAAATGACGAAAACGCTTCGTGTTCTGACGGTCGGGCTGGCAACGCTGGCCACCGCCGTGGTCGTGCCCCCGGGCTGCAACGAGGACCCCTACGTCCTGCCGTCGCAGTACAACACCGGGCGCTGGCGCGAGCTCACGTTCGAGTTCACCCAGAAGAAGGAAGGCGAGACCCAGTTCGTGGTCCCGCTCAACGGGATGGTCGGGTCGCCCAAGGCCATCATCCCTGGAGGCCCCGACCTCACCTTCAATATGTGGGGACGCACCTCCAACAGCCCGGACGGGCCCGACGGCGCCCATGTGCGGATCGCCCGTGTGGGCACCGACACCCTGTGCGACCTGAGCATGGAAGGGATCTTCCCCGACAACAGCCGGGACCCGAACGACCCTGCCAGCTACGACTTCAGCGTCCTCGATAGCCACATCAAGGCCATCGACGACCTGAACACGGCGCGCATCATGTGGCAGGCCGCCTTCAAGCCGGGTGGCAGCTGCAGCGCCAACAACGGCGTCCAGCAGGGCACCCCCATCGCGTCGCAGGCCGAGGCTGACCTGTTCGCGACGGTCGCGTTCAACACCCTGCGCCACCTGCGTTCGCCGGGCACCAACGGTGAGTGGGACCCGCTGTACAAGGGCTACAACGTTTCGGTGTTCGAGTTTGCCGACGATCCGGTCGAGGAGATGGGCTACCCCAGCACCTCCGGAGACCCCGCCTGGGACCGCCTGTTCAGCACGTTTGCCCAGGTCTCGCGCAGCATCAAGGAGGAGTGGCCCGACCAGCAGGACGACGAGGGCAACCCGGCTCCGCGCGTCTACGTCGGTGGCATGTCGTTCTCCTTCACGAGCCCGACGGACCTGGACTTTACCGGCGGTTCGGCCAACCGGCCCCCCATCTTCGCGTTCATCGACTACTGCAAGAACAACGATGTCCCGCTGGACTACATCAGCTTCAAGACGAAGACCGCGACGCCCCAGGAGAGCTTCCAGATCGCCGAGAAGATCAAGGACTACCTGGCCGACAAGCAGATGCCCAACGTCAAGCTGACCCTGACCGGGTTCGAGCCTGACTACGCCAGCCCGGTCTACGCCGACGCTCAGGTACTGGACGACCCGCTGTTCATGAGCGCGCACCTTGGCGCCTTCCAGACGGCTGTTCGCATCCTGGGCCAGGACGTGCCGCTGACCTGGGCCCTGGCGGGCCGCGCCCCGAGCATCTACGGCAGCCTCGCGGCGTCCGGAAACGAGGGGCAGATCGTCCAGAGCTCCTACTTCGACAGTCTTGGTACGGCGCAGCCGGCCTACATGGCGCTGTTCCCGTTCCGCCAGGTGCCGGGGCACCAGCGCTTCTCGGTGAATCTGGCCGAGTCGGACACCGACGACGGCTTCGTGCTGATGGGCTCGCACCCGACCTCGTCGGACGACACCATCCACATCATCATCGCCAACAGCAACATCGGCACGGGCAACGCCTCGGTGACCTACGACCTGCGCATCAAGACGTGGGTCCTGCCGCAGGTGCAGAACGTGCGCTACCGGTTGGCGACCCTGGACCGAAACGCGGTGGGCAGCTCGAGCTTCTTCTTCAGCGAGACGGGCACCATCGAGACCACCGACAACGCCGGCTGGGTGCGCTTCGTGCACGAGATGGCCATCCCGTCGGTGCACTACCTGACGTTCCAGATCGGCCAGGTCTGTGCCCTGGGCGAGACCTGCAACTAGGCTGAGACTCCCGGCGCATGTACCCGTGCCCGTGCCCGTAGTTTGGCTTCGATGGGGGGTCAGCGGTGGCTTGGAGCATCTTTTACGATCTCATTCGCCCCCCATCCCCCCGCTGGGGGGCTCCGCCCCCCTCCGGGGCGACCACCCGGCTCCTCTGCTCCTACGCTCGCAAGCTCACTCCGTCGCGCCGTCGCCGGAGGCCGTCCGACTGCGGAGGATGCGGGAACACGCGGCACGATCTGGCTCCAGGCCAAGCTCGCCCCCGCGTCCCGGCGCCTCGGCAACTCCGCTCGCAGGCTCGCTTCATCACCTCGTCGCCGAAAGCCGTCCGACGTCGACGGACGCCGTAAACGCTTGCCGACTTCTGGTTTCCAGGCCGGCGTAGCCAGTGAGACGCTTTCGTTACGCGCCGACCCCGTCTCGCCTGCTCCACGTGGGCAACGGACTGGCGGCCGCCATCAACTGGGCTGCGGCCCGCGCGGCCGGCGCGCGGTTCCTGCTGCGCATCGAGGACATCGACACCACCCGGTGCAAGCCCGAGTACGAGCAGGCGTGCCTGGATGACCTCGAATGGCTCGGCATCGACTGGGACGAGGGGCCGGTTCGGCAAAGCGATCGGTTCGAGCTGTACGACGCCATGCTCTCCCGCCTCGCTGAAGCGGGCCTGACCTACGCCTGCACCTGCAGTCGCGCCGAGATCCGCACGGCTCAGCGGGCCCCACACCTGTCGCCGACGCAGACCCATGGCGAGACGCCCTACCCCGGCACCTGCCGAACCGAGCACCGCGCGGCGCCCTTGTCCGACCGTGGCGGGTGGCGCCTGGACGTGGAGGCGCTCGGCGACGATGCCATCGTGGCTATCGACGACCGCTGGCAGGGCTCATACGTCGAGGACGTCCGAACGACTTGCGGCGACTTCCTGCTGGGACGACCGGGCCAGCCCACCTATCAGCTAGCGGCGGTGTACGACGACATGGTCATGGGGGTCACCGACGTGGTTCGCGGCCATGACCTGGTCGGCTCCTCGGCGCGTCAACGGCTGCTGCACCGGGCGCTGAACCGCGTCGGCGTCACGGACGACCCGGTCCCCGAGCCGACGCTGGCGCACCACCCGCTCATCGTCGACGACCAGGGGCGAAAGCTCTCCAAGCGCGACCGCGCCATGGCACTGTCCGGACTCCGCGCCGACGGCGTCGATCCCGGCCACGTCCTTGCCACAACCTGCGCATCCATCGGACTGGTCGCGCCTACGATCCGGAGCCTGCGCCCGGCTGACCTGGTGGAGGTGCTGGGCGAGTCGTCACAAAGTTCGCCTCCCTGGCGAGACGGACCATTGCTCGACGGCTGGAGCAGCGCGTAGACTCGCGCATGATGCGGGTTGTCGTGACCGGTGCTGCGGGCTTTGTGGGACGCCATCTGGTGACTCACCTGGCCCGGCATGGACACGAGGTCGTCGCCCTGGTGCATGACCCGGCCTCCACGCTGGCCCTGGACGAGCAGCTCGGCGCGAGCGTCACGACGGTCGCCGGGTTCCTGCACGATGAACGGTTCGTCGCCGAGCAGCTGGACGGGGCTCACTGCGTGATCCACCTGGCCGCCAAGCGCGAGGGACAGTCCGAAGGCGAGCTGGTGAGCGTCAACGCTCAGCTGACGGGCCTGCTGGCGCGGGCGGCGTCACAGGTGGCCACCATGGAGCGGTTCGTCTACCTCTCGTGCCTGCCCGCCGCCGACCCAGAGCCGCCCGAGGTCCCCAAGAAGCCTGGCAAGAAGGACCCCAAGCGCCAGCCCAGCGTCCGCCGTCGCAGCACGCGTTTGAGCCGCTACGCCCGCAGCAAGCGCCTGGGGGAGGAGCGGGTCCTGGCGTTGGCCGAGGACCTCCCCGTGACCGTGCTTCGGGCCCCCTTGATCTATGGGCCCGGCGACAAGAACAACCTGAACCTGTTCAAGCGGATGAAGCGAAAGCTGGTGCCGCTGCCGGCCAAGGGACGCGACGCCTTGTCGGTCCTCTTCGTGGACGATCTGTGCGAGGCACTGCTGGCGGCCATCAGTCGGGAACACCCCAGCGGCAGCGTGTTCGAGGTCTCGGCCAGCAACACGCTGACCTGGGCGGAGTTCACCGAGGCGGTGAGCCATGCGCTGGGGGTCAGCAGTCGACCGGTGGGCGTCCCTTACTGGATCTTTTCGCTGGCCAACCGCGCCAACCCACGCAAGAAGCCGCAGCCCGTTCAGATGCTGCAGACCGGGCGTGAGTGGCGCCAGCGCGACTGGACCTGCGACTCCCACGCCATCGAGTCGGCCCTGGGCTGGCGCCCCACCACCCCGCCGCTAGAGGGAATCGCCCGCACCACGCGCTGGTACCGGGACGCTGGCTGGCTGTGACGCGCGACGACAGCGGCCTGTTCAGCCCCTTCAACCGCAACCCGGTGCTCCTGCCCAGGGACGTGAAGAGCGGCGGACTGCGCGGCGTCGGGACGACCATCGCCATCATCACGCTGGTGGCTGGCATCGCCTCGGGACTGCTCTACCAGCGGTTCTGGCAGACCGCGAGTCACGAGGCCGAGCGCCTCCTTCCGGCTTCGACCCTGGTCCACATCCACGGCTCCAAGCCGGCGCCCGGCCTGGGCGCGGCGTTGAAAATGGCGCACCTGCGTGATGTGTCGTTGACCAGCCTGCTGCAGGATTCGGCCGACAACTTCGGTACGGGCACCGGCGCCGTCCTGGGCCCCCTGGCTCGCCTCCTCTCGGACGCCGATGACGTCCACTTCGCCAGCGTCCCGGCAGCCGACGCCGTGGGCTTCTTGGTCATGGTGGAGTTCCGCGACGACAAGAAGCGACTCAAGCACGAGGACGCGTTGACGGCCCTGATGGAGCCGGTGGACCGGGAGCTGGGCTTCACCGTTCACGAACTCCGGGCCGTGGACGCCATGCCGTGGGCGCCGAAGACCCTCCCGCTCCGGATGGTTTCGATGGAGCCCTGGCTGGTGTTCAGCCTGGGGCCCCGGGACTCGCTTTCGCAGCTGCTGCAGGCCCGGGTGTCCGGCACCACCCAGCCCATTCGCAACCGCCGCGGCTACGCTCGTCTGGGGCAGAGCAAGGCGGATGACCCTGGCGATGTCGTGGCCTACCTCGCGCCGGGTGCACTGCACGACGCTCTGCGGGCGGAGCCGGGTCACGAAACCCTGCCCGGCTCGGTCATCGAGATCCGGCGCGCGCTGATGGTCGAGGGCATCGAGGCATTCACCGCGCACTCGGAGCTCATCGAGCAGCCGGGCGGAAAGCGCATCCTCGGGGAACGGCTGACGCTGACCGCCCACCTGGAGCAGAGCGACGAGTGGCCACTGCTGACCGATGTGTTCGCCCGCAGCGACCACCGCTGGGTCGAGTCACTGCCGGTGGCCTCGGAGTGGATCGCGAGCCTGTCGCTGCAACAGCCTGACAAGGTCGGCGTGGCGCTGCAGAGCGTCACGGCCCGGGTGGAGCGCGAGTTCGGGCGGCCTCTGGACATGCCCCAGCTGGACATGGCGCTGGAGGCCCTGGGGCTTCGCACACCGCTCAACAACGCGCCGGACATGGTACAGCGGGTGCTGGCGTTTAGCGGGAATGTGCGGATGGCGGGGTTGTCCGCTCTGGAGCCAGAGCTTGCCGGACTGCCTGCGGCGAAGCGGTGGAGCCTCTCCATCGAGGGCGCCGCCGATGGCTCACCCGAAGACCTGGCCAACGCGGCCGACGCCATTGCCGACGCCATCGCCGGCCAGACGCACGCGATCGGGACACTGTACGGTGCGGCGGGGGCGCGGCCGGTATACATCGCCCTGCCCCACCCGGTGCATCCCAACAAGCCTGCCACACGGGAGACGCTGGCGTGGCGGATCCGCGACAATGTTCTGGAGGTGGCGCCCAACCGCGAAGTGTTTGCCGCCATCGATAGGGCCGTATTCAGCCGCACCACGCTTGGGGCCGATGTCAGCTGGCGAAGTGCGGCGGCGACCCTGCCCGAGGCGGCGTCTGGCTTGCTGGTGGTCCATCCTGCCTTGATGAGCCAGTCTGCCCTGGGCGCCGCGATCGCCACGTCACTGGTGCCCGAGTTCCGCCTCGTCGGGACGCTTCAGGTGGCTCCTCGCGCGGCGTCGTTGGAAGTGAACCTGGGCATCTGGACCAGCATCGTCGCACTGGCGCGGGCCCCTCGACAGAACCTCAGCCGCCTGCTGCTCCCCACCGCCTCCCCGTCCTGTCTCAGCGCTCTCGACAATGTCTGTCGGCGTCTACCCCGATTGGCGCCTTGCTCGGCCTGGGGCCGGCTACAACCTGGCGTCGTCGCCCGAGCCTGTCAGCACTTGACCGCTGACGGACCGATTTAGGACCATGCAGCTCCCGCCGCCCTGTCCAACCGGTAGACCCATTCAATGAGTTCACGCTGCTTCGCCTGTGGCGCCGCCCTCGAGGCGCAATACCGCTTCTGCACCCAGTGCGGCAGTCCTGTTCTGGGCAACCCGGATCGCCCGACGAAGCTCCGACTCATGGCCACCGTGGCCTACAGCGTTCCGGGCTATGCCGCCATGGTCCAGAGCGGCGAAGACGTCAGCGCGCACCCGATCCTGGGTAACGTGTTCGAGCGTGTGGACGCGGTCTATCGGGACGCCGGAGCCCTGGTCCTTGGGCCTCAGCAGGGCCAACCGGATACCCGCTATTGCGTCTTCGGAGCGCTCGACAGCAGCGAGGGCCCTGCACGATCGGCTATCCGAGCCTCGGTCGCCGCCCGAGCTCTGGTCAAGGAAGCCAGCGCTGAGTCCTGGCGCATCACGGGCTCGCCGCTGGCGCTTCACGTCGGCATCGACTCGGGCAAAGCGCTGATTCAGCTCGACGAGCGGGACGGTCAGGTGAGCGCGGTGGAAGGAGTGTCGCTGGTGGTCGCTTCGCGCCTGGCCGACACGGCTCCGGCTCAGACCATCCTGGTGGACGCGAGCACGCGCGACGCCGCCGGAGAGACGTTCTCCTTCAGCAAGGCTGACTCAGCGCCGTTTCAGTGGCCAACGGTCCGCGTGCCCTGCTTCCGGTTGGAACTTCGCTCCCGGGTGCGTAGCACGTCGAGGCGCTTGCTGACGGGGCGCTTCACCCGCCCCATCGTGGGACGGGAGCGTGAGCTGCGACAGGCCCGTGACACCCTGGACAAGGCTGTTGCAGAGGCTCGGCTGACCAAGATCGTCCTGAGCTCGGCGCCGGAAATGGGCCGGGCGCGCTTCCTGCGGGAGGCCGTCGATGGCATGCGGACACTTCACGGCGACCTGGTGGTCGCAGAGGCACGCATCCCCATCCGAACCCACTCGAGCGAGCCCAAATCCCTGCTGGGCCAGCTGGTCAAATCCGTGACCAACCTCAAGCCTGGCGCAAGCACCGAGAGTGGGCGCGCGACACTGCGCGAATTCGTAGCCTCGGTAACCACCGGGATGCCGCTGTCTCCACTGGACGAGATGTGGTTGCTGCACCTCGCGGACGTGGCGCCGGTCCCGGACGTCATCGGGGCTGACTCCGCGTTGGCCGCCGAGGTGAGCTACCGGGCGGTGGTGGAGCTGTTGCGAATGGTATCGTCGGCTCGGCCGCTGCTCATCGTCGTTGAAGACGTGATGAGCGCCAACGAGCGCGAGGTCGGCATCGTCGGACGCCTGGAGACCGATCTTGCGGGGCGGTCGGTGACGTTGGTGGTGACCACCACCGAGCCAGTGGCGGAGAAGCTGGCGTGGCGCTCTCCTCCGGACGCGCAGATCGCGCTGGAGGCGCTGCCGGTGATGGCCGGGCGGGTCCTCATCGACGAGATCCTTGGCCGCCGCGACTCCATGGACCGCGACCACAAAGACGCGATCATCGAGCACGCCCAGGGTGTACCGTTGGTCATCGAGGAAACGCTGGCGGTGCTGTCCGACTCTGGCCTGCTCGAGGCCGACCCGGTCACCGGCACATGGACACTGCGTGATGGCAAGGTCCCCGAAGCGCTCCCCAAAGATGTGGCGGGCCTTGTCCAGGCGCGGATCGATCAGATGCCTCGTTCCAGAGCGCTCACCCTGGCGCGGGCCGCCGGCTGCGGCGAGGTCTTCTGGCCCGACCTGCTGGAAGAGGTGGGTGACCCTGAAGCCAGCGCCAATGTCGCCGAATTGGAGGCCACTGGGCTGGTGAAGGTGCACCCGGCCGACGCCCTGGAGGGGCACGTGGCGTATCGCCTCTCCCACCCGGCGCTGGCGACGGTGGCGTACCAGGAGCTGCCGGACGAAGACGCGGCGCGGTTCCATGAGAAGACGGCGCGCTGGCTGGCCGTGAACACGGGCGAGCGCTTCAACGCGTGGCTCGGCGCCATTGCATGGCACTTCGAAGCGGCCAGCCTGCCCGACCGGGCCGTGTCCTATCACATGCAGAGCGGCGAATGGGCGCGCTCCCGTGGTGATCTCGGCCAGGCGGCGTTCCAGTTCGACAGGGCCCAGGCCCTGGCTTCTGATCCCGCCATCGCCGCCGAGGCAGCGCTGGCGCTTGGAGAGGTGTGGCAGCTGCAGGGTTATGGCGCTCGCGCCATTGAACGGCTGGAGCAGGCGCTTGCCAACGCCGTCGAGCGCAACGACGAGCGGTTCGAGCTGAAGGTGCTGCTCCCCCTCAGCAGCGCCTCCAACTCCCAGGGAAAGCTGGACCGCGCGCGTCAGCTCATCGCCCGGGGCCTGGAGCTGGCGCGCCGACTCGGAGCCGTCCGGGAGGGCGGACTGCTGAACCTGGAGCGCGCCCGCAACGAGATGGTGGCGTTGCGGGAGGCCGAGGGCGCCAAGGCTGCCGAAGAAGCGGCTGAGGCGCTGACACAGTGCGGCGACCAGCTGGGTATTCTCCGGGCCAACATCGAAGCGGCCCGGACACTGCTCCACACGGGCCAGGTGATGCGGGCGGAATTCGCCTACGACGAAGCCCGGCGGTTCGCCGAGGAGCTCAATCACTGGCTGATGGTCATGCGCGCTCGCCACGGAGAGGCCTGGTTGCAGCTCCTGCAGGGCAAGACCGACAAGGCGTTGGACCTGTTCGCCACGTGCCATGCCCAGTTCGAGCGCATCGGGGCCACCCAGCAGGCCGTGGGCTCGGCCGTCGGTCAGGCGTTCTGCCTGGTCGATAAGTCCCAATTCACCGATGCCGCCAACGTCGCCGCCGGCGCCTTCGAGCTGGCGGAAAGCAGGAATATCGCGGCGCTGGCTGCCCTCTGCCAGGGCATGGTGGGCTACATCTACGGCTGCGTGGAGAACCAGGGCCACCGGCTCAAGGCCAAGAAGCTCTCACCGGCGGCGTTGAAGGCGGCCCGAAAGAACCGCCAACAACACCTCGCCGAATCGGTCGAGGCCCTCAACCAGGGCGGCGCGCCACGGCTGTATCGCGTCCTGGGCTACATGTTCCAGGCGGACTACCTGCTCACGAAGGATCCCGGAAACGCCGAGGGCAAGGCCGCCGCCGAGCGAGCCATAGAGCTGTCCAAGGGGTTCGAGGATTCCGTGCTGCTGCAGCGGGTGCGAAGCCTCGGCGCCTGACTGACACAGCGCTCGAGGGACGCGCAGGTCGACGTCAGTTGCCGGTAGTGAACTCCCAGGACTGGGTGGTCGCCCCGACGAACTCGACGACGTAGGTCGTGCCACCCTCCAGCGGGTCAAACGCATACATCGCCCACGACGACGACAGCCAGCTGTCATTGCCGGGGTCACGCACCATGATGGGCACCTCGGCACCGGTAGACTTCACCTTCAGGGTCGCGCTGGTGACCGCCCCGCCCTGCCCTTTCGGGAAGCTCACGGTAATGATCGGTCCGCTGGGATAGCTCTCGCCCTGCGGGAGCGGAGGCTGGGGAATCTCGTTGCCCCACCAGGCAGTCGCGACCCCTGTTGCGCCGCGTGGGGGCCAGAAGGCCGGCTCCGTGGCGCCGGTGTTGCCGTATACGAAGTCGCCGACCTGTACTTTGGCACCGGTAAGAACCTCGCCGTACCCCCACCGTTCAGCGCTGGGATGGATGAGCGGAATCCGGTGGTACAGCGTGTCCATCCACCCATCGATGGCGCCCTCGGTGGTGCCGCTGAAGGCCATGACCTCGTAACTACCGCTGCCGCCCGCGACGCCAGCCTCGGCCAGCCGCTGGCCCAATCCCTCACCGGTGTAACCGTCTTCCCAGTCGGGGTTCTGCGCGTGCGGGCTCAGACCGGAGGACTGGTACAGCGTCGCGTGTCGGTTGTAGTAATCGGCGTGGCGCTGGGCAGCCAGGTTGAGCGGCGCGCCCATCGTGATGGGGATGGTCCCGGCGCGCTGGCGACGGTCGAGCACGAGCGTATGGGCCAGCTCCTGGGCCGCCGTCGCTTCTCCGGGCGCCGGCGGTCCGAGAGGCCCACCATCCCCGGGCAGCTCCGGAACGACATCGGGGAGAGGGCCGTCATCGCCCGTCGCGTCAGCGTCGGGGTCGCCTCCATCCGGCCCGGTATCCGGGGTGATCTCTTCGCGCCAGGAGGCCGTCCAGTCCCCTTCCCCGACGCATGGCTCGTCGGTGACGGCCCCGCAGGAGGTCTCGAACCGCCAGGTGCCGGCAACCTCCATGCTGTCGCCGCTGAAGGTCCCGGTCAGGGTGACCCCCTCCATCGTGCCCGTGAAGGACTGCCCCGAAGGAGCCATGGTTCCGCTTACCAGCCCAGGAGCGCGTTCCAGGCACAGGGCGAGGGCCTCGTTGTCGGGATGCGGAACCCGGCAGTCGACACCGAATAGACGGACATCGCCGATCGTACCCCCAGCGACCCGGAACGAGAGCTTATCGCCCAGATACAGGCCATCGCGCGGCGTGAAGCCGTCGTCAGAGCAGCCACCGGCGCCGAAGGTGGCCAACAGACAAAGAGTCAGCCCGAAGAGGGCTACGGTACGCCACATAGGTCGTGTCACTTGGCTGCGAATTTCCCGCTTCCTCGCGGCTTCTTGGAGAAGAGGCCTTTGACCTTACCCGCGAACCGGCTCAGGGCCGAAGGGCTTTCTTCGGGGCCCGCTCGCTCGAGGATGTCCGCCAGCGTCCTGCCGATCTCCCCGGCATCCTTGGGTCGCTGCAACGGGTCTCGGGCGACGCACGCGTGCACGAGCTCGACCAGTTCTTCGGGCACACGGGCGTCGACCGTGTCGCTCAGGTCCACCACCGGGATGGGGTTTTCGGTCTTCAGATAGGCCGTCACCGACTCCGCGTTGGGACGCTTGAGCGCGATGAGCCGCCGGCCCGCCAGGCATTCATAGAGGATGGCGCCCAGGGCGTAGACGTCTGAGCGCCGATCCGTTCCGCCACCCAGCGCCGTCTCGGGCGCCATGTAGGACGGAGTCCCAATGGTCGACGAGTCGACGCCGGCACCAACGTCGTCACGCTCGTGGCTCAGCTTGGCGATGCCGAAATCGATGAGCTTGACCCGGACGCGACCGTCCTTGCCGGTGCGGACCATCAGGTTTCCGGGTTTGAGGTCCCGGTGAATGATGTCGATGGCGTGAAGGCTCGCCACGGCGCTGGACGTGAGGCGGACAAGCTCAGTGGCCTCGCGCCAGGGGATGGTCTTGCGATGCCGCAACTCCTCCTCCAGCGTCATCCCTTTCACGAACTCCATGGCCACGTAGTATCGGCCGTCACCGAGCTTGCCGGTCTTGAAGATGCGGACGATGGCGCTGTCACGGACGACCCTGGAAAACCGAGCCTCTCGCTCGAAGGGGTTGCCCGTGTTGCCACTGGACACCAGCAGCCGCTGCTCGGTGGCGTCCATCACCTTGAGTGCCACCAGACGATTGTTCTTGGCTTTCTCCATGGCCTGGTAGACCGCCGACGAAGCTCCTACACCGACCTTCTGGAGCACGACGAAACCGTCGGCAACCTGCCCGATCAGCGCGTCAAAGCCATCATCGTGGGAAAACATGGACCAACCCCTTGGCGCGACTATACCTCATCGGGTGCGTGCTGGTATAACCCGGTCGCACGGCGGGCCATGGCTTTTTGTCGCGCTTTGTGCCAATTTCGAGGGTACTCCAGTGGGGATGCGAGCCCTGCATCCATTGGGCCGACGGTCGACGTGACTGCACCGAGCTACAAAGACAAACGAAAGTTCTCGCGGCGCTCTAAAACGATGCGATTCAGGTTTGACGCTGCAGGCGGTGAGCACCGTGCAGTTTGCTCCAATGTCAGCGCCGGTGGCGCCTTTCTAAAGGCGTCGACGGTGCCCGAGAAGGGTGCGCGGATCGTGCTGCGCGAGGTCTTCCGCGGCAACCGTGACGTCGGGCTGCGGGTCGAGGGTGAGGTGGTGTGGACCATCGCCAAGGCCACGCTCGAGAACCCGGAGACCGGGTACGCCGTCCAGTTCTCAGAAGCGTGGACCGAGGGCGACACGGCGCCCCTGAAGGACTTCGCCAACACGCTGAACCCAGGCCAGGACCACCACTTCGAGCAGGCCAGCCGGGACGGGCGTCAGGTCACGCTGTATCGCTTCCCGGAGCTCTCCAGTGCCGAAACCGGTCCCACCATGACCGGTCCGTCGACCTATGACGCACTTCCCGAGGTGGATCTCGCCTCGGAGCTCGACCGCCTTGACCGCCAGCAGCGCAGGCGGGGTGGACACGTTACGGGCAACCAGGATACCGCGGCACCGCAGTCCAAGGCGCTGAGCTACTACACGCGGGCGCGCCCCAAGAAGAAGGTGCTCGACAAGAAGCCCTCCAACACCGGGAGCCAACCTCAGGTCGAGGCAGAGATACCGCACGAGGGCGCCACCGTGCACGGCGAGGCTGTGCTTCAGCCGCCTGCGGAGACCGCCTCCCTCGACCTCGAGGGTCCGATCGACCCCCAAGGCGGCGAAGGGCCCCACGCGTCCCCTCGGCGTCGGCGCTTCGGCGGGCTCCTGGGGCTCTTCGGCTTCGGCAAGGAGGAAGGCGGTGAGCAGCCTCCGGGAGCCGAGGACTCGAACTTCGACGTCAGTGGAGGGTTCGACTACGTCGACGAGGCGGAGGCCGAGGGTGATGACTGGTATGTCAGCGACGAGGACCCCTCGCTGGTCCGATTGAGCTGGAAAGACAACGACACCGAAGGCGTCGTCGAGAAGGTGTCGGCCACGATGATGGCCATCAATACCCGGGGCCCGGCACCGCTGCACTACGAACGGGTCACCGTGGTGCCAGCATTCCCCACCCTGACCTCGTCGCGCCTGCTCATGCACGGCACGGTGACACGCATCAAGGACAAGCATGGCGACGGCTCCCAGACCGTGCTCATCCGATTCTCGAAGGTGGACGAACGAGGCAAGAACGGCGTCTTTCAGGAGTACCTGAAAGTCTTCGAGTAGCCGTGACGCATGCTCCCGGCCCTGGCCGTGGACATCGAGGAAGCCATGGATCCGAAAGAAAGCTACGCCATCCGCGTCTACAAGCAGTACTTCAACTTCGCCTCGTCGCACTTCCTGATCTTCGCCGACGGTTCCCGCGAGCCGCTGCACGGACACAACTATCAGGTGCAGGTGAAGGTCGAGGGCGACGTGGTGGAAGGCGACCTGGTCATCGACTTCATCCCCTTCAAGCCGATGGTCAAGCAGCTCTGCGATGACCTGGACCATTGCATGCTCCTGCCCCGGCACAACCCCTACCTCGAGGTGATGGAGTTGGACGATCGGGTGGAGGTCAAACACACCGACGGATCGTTCTTCAGCTTCCCGAAGAAAGACACGCTGATCCTGGACCTCCCCAACACCTCTACGGAGATGCTGGCGCGTCACCTGGCCAGGGCGATGGCCCGCGACATTCCGGTCAAGATCCCCGAGGCAAGGGTCCACGCCATCGAGGTCGAGGTGGAGGAGAGCGGAGGGCAATGTGGTGTGTGCCGGTTGGACCTGACCAACGACGCCGCATAGTTGCTTTCCACCCCCTGGGCAGAAGGTTCCCACTTCTGCCGCGTCAGCCTGCATAAGTTGCCGGAACCTATACTCGTGCGTACTGGCACAGTACTTGTAGCAGCAAACGCCGAAGACGTAGGTTGAGATCGGAGGCTTGTCCTCCGTAAACTGTCAGGGACACGCCCCGCAAAAGCCGTCACCAGACCACAGGTGCGGTCGGGGTCCGGGAGATAGGATGCACGCCACCAGATTCATCGTCGCCCTCACCGCGCTCGCCACCATCGCGGCGTGCGGCAAGACCGACAACCTCCCCAGCGAACGCTTGTTGGAGTTTCCGAACGTGCTCCCTGAGAAGCCCGTCGAGCTGAGCGGAGCGTCCTACGAGCCCTGGACCTCCAGCCGGTCGATCGCGACCCGCGGTGAGGAACTGCTGGTCGTCGACACCGACAACGACACCCTGGTGGTGATGGACCAGGCTGGGCTCACCGTCGTGGCGACGGTCGAGGTGGGATCCAGGCCCGAACACGTCGTCGTCGGTCCTGAGGGCAACGCCTGGGTCACCGTCCGGGGCGCCGGCGAAGTGGTGCGCATCGCCCCTGATAATACGATCGCAGCTAGGGCCGAGGTCGGCTCGGAGCCGTTTGCGTTGGCCCTGAGGACCACGGATGGCACGCGACTGTACGTCTCGCTGAGCGAAGATGATGCTGTGGTAGCGCTGGACCCGATGACGCTCGCGTTGTCGGAGCTCGCCCAGGTCCTGGATACCCCGCGCGGCCTGGTTCTTGCTGGCAACCACCTCCATGTGATCCATCACCACGAGGACGCCCTGGTGCTGCCACTGGGCAACTACGGCAGCTTCCAGCGGGACGGTGCCGGGCAGGCGCTGGCCGCGTCGGCCAGCCTGCGGCGTGGTGTCCCCAGTGACCACATGGCCAATCGCGGTGGCCTCGCCAACAGCTTCCCTGCGCGTGCTCTGGCGGGCACGGTGCATCCTCAGACAGGAGAGGTCCTCATCGCCCACGTAGAGGCGCACCCGGGCACCGAGGGCGAGTTCCTGGAGGCCGCCATCGATGCTCTGGATCCGAGCCAGGAGGTTGTCGTCACGTCGGGCTACGGCTCCACAGCCACCGGCGGGACACGGTTCAATGTCCCGACCCGCCCCATCGAGACCTCGGTGACGTCGGTGCGCAGCAACGGCGTGACCAACACGACGTTCTCCGACCACCCGGTTCAGGACCCCAAGACCGGTGAGCCGATCACCCACCTGGTCGCCCAACCGTCCGACATCAACCACCACCCGACACACAGCCTGGCGCTCGTCACGGGCTACGGCTCCGACCAGGTGCTGGTGCTCAACACCAACAGCCCTGACCCGATGCTGTCGCCACTGGGCCTCATCGAGGTCGACTGGGCTCCCAAAGCGGTGACCTTCTCGGCCGACGGGACGCGAGCGTTCGTGCTCAACCACCAGTCCTTCACGGTCAGCGAGGTGGATCTGACGCCGTTCTTCGGCATGAAGACCCTGGTGAAGCTGCCTGTGCTGGAGGAAGACGGCTTTGATCGTGGCTTTGCGCCGATGATGGACGAGCCGATGGAGGGTGAGATGGCGGTAGAGCCGTCGACGCCCTACACCCGCAGCGCCAACACGGCCGAGCCGCTGAACCTCCGGGCCAAGCGCTCAGCGAGCTATGGCGCCGACCCCCGTACCGCCGCCGTCAAGCGGGGACAGCGCGTCTTCACCTTCGCTCGCAACGGCAACATGAGTCACGCCGGGCAGTTCGCCTGCGCCACGTGCCACTTCGAGGGTCGCGAGGACAAGCTGGTGTGGGTTATCGACGATGGCCCGCGTCAGACCCCGGCCCTTGCGGGCCGCCTGAAGGACACCGCGCCGTTCAACTGGGCCGGCACCAAGCCGCAGCTGCAGGGCAACATGGTTCAAACCGTAGAGCGCATGGGCGGCCAGGGGCTGACCGGTGACGAGATCGCCGACCTCGAGGCGTTCCTGCTGAGCATGGATGCCGTGCCCAACCCGAACCTGGCGGCCGACGGCACGCTGAGTGAGATGCAGGCCTGGGGTAAGGAGATCTTCTTCCGCCAGGACGTCGGCTGCGGCACCTGCCACGCCGGCCCGGCGCAGACGGACGGTCGCAACCACGACGTCGGCACGGCCACCGAGATCGAGCGTGAGGTCTTCCAGCGCAAGAAGCAGGCGGGCGTCGCGACGGGCGAGGGCCCGGCCGTGCTCAACACCCCGACCCTTCGGGGCCTGTTCTACACCGCGCCATACCTCCACGACGGCTCGGCCGAAACGCTGCACGACGTGCTCGAGCTGGCCCCCGAGATGGGCCACCCGGGCATCCTGTCCGCCGAGGAGAAGGACGCCCTGGTGGCGTACCTGCTGACGCTGTAGTTGCCGTATCCGTCAAGCGTCTCGCGCAGAGGCGCAGAGGCGCAGAGATCCTGACCGGGGTTGGTCGTTGCAGGCCAACACCGGCTGGCGAACGGTGTGGTGTCTCGCGCAGAGGCGCAGAGGCGCAGAGGTTCTGACGGGGATTGGCTCCTGTGACCGACACCCGCTGGCGACGGTGTGGAGTCCCTCGGGTCTCCTCGAGCGGCAAGCCCATCACTGCGGCCGAACCCAGTCCGCCCAGAGCCCCAACCTCTGTGCACATTCCCTGGGTCCGCTCAACGGGTCTCCACCGTCCTCCCATCGAAGCCCTCACGCACGTTGTAGCTGGAAGCCAGACGTCGCGAGTAAGGAGCATCCGACGAAGTCGGACGCCCGCCAGCTCCTGACGTCTGGAACGAGCTTGCATCCGGAGTGCTCCAGGAGCTGGAGTGGCGCCCCGGAGGGGTGCGGAGCCCCCCAGCGGGGGGTTGGGGGGCGAATCCGATCGTCCTGCCATTCAACTTCCACCAGGAAATCCACTGGATCCGGAGATGTGATCAACCATGAGCCCCAGCGGGGGGGGTGGGGGGCGAATGAGATCATCCTACGATGCGACGGCTCTCCACCGCCTTCCCATCGAAGCCCTGCGACGGACCTCCACCGCCCTCCCGTCGAAGCCCGGCTACGGCTGAGTTCCGGACCTAGTAGCGGTGGCTGATCGATGCCGCCAGCGAGTGCATCGCCCCACCGTGACTCATGCTTCCGACCGGGTCGCCCTTGGCACGAAGCGCCGTGCGCCGGGGCAGAATCGTCGCTGAATAGGCGACGTCCACTTCGATGGGCGTGTCCTTGAGGTCGAACGGGTCGGCGAAGATGAAGCCCAATCCCAGACTGGCCACGTGGGCATCGTTGTCCAGGTAGGCCGTGGCACCGGTCTGCCGCGGTGCCGGCGTGGGGCGAAAGTAGTAGCCCATACGCACCCTCAACCAGTCCCACTCGGGCGGTTCCCACTCGAACCCGATGCGCGGCGTCAGCGTATCGGAGAACTGCATGTCGATGTTGGGGGTACCCGTGGAGATGTCCAGGGCCGAGCCCAGCCCCAACCCCTCGACCAGCCGTCCACCGATGTCCACAGACAGCCGCGGCGACGGGTCGGGGGCCCGCGACCACATGCCATAGGTGAGGTCCACGCTCACCAGCAGCTTCACGTCCGGGATGAAGTAGCTGATGCCCAGGGCGAACTCATGGGGAGTCCAAAGCACCGTCTGTGACACATCGATACTGAGTGACAGGGCGTCCCCTTCGCTCACGACCACCGGCAGCACGAAGGTCAGCCCCGACTCTCCACGGTACGTCAGGCCGATGTTGAGCTCCGGCGTCGGTGTGAAGTGCAGGCCGCCGGTCAGGGAACCCGAAGGGACCAGATCGATCTCGAAGCCCGCGGTCTCGAACGTGCTGTTCATCGCGTTGAGCGCCAGAGTCGCCCCGCCGTCGATATCGGCCAGGAGCTGCACGCCGATCCCGACGCTGAACCACTCGACGGGCCGATACGCCACCCCGGCCAGGATGACGAGTTTGTCCTGCAGGTTCTGGTACAGATAGAACTGTGGCCGCGCCGGATCCAGGCCCTGCACGCCGATCAAGCGGCCCACCGGGAGGTAGACCCCCAGACCGATGGCCACCTTCTCTTCGAAGATGCCGCCGAGGGGGTAGCGCCAGCCGACGTGCAGGCCAGCGTTGAGCTCGGGCAGCGATGCTTCGATACCGCCGTCGTTGGCCTCACGGTCGATATACAACGCCGGAACCATGAGCGTGCCGCCGGCGCCAAGGTTCACCTTCGGCTCCAGCGTCAGGGCCGCGGGATTGTAGAAAAGCGCGGTGTAGTCGTTGGCCCCCGCGGTCAGGGCGCCGCCCATCGCGACCGACCGGCCGTTGTAGCCGAAGATGTCGAAGGTGTTCGCCCCGGACGCTGGCGCCAATAGCGCTACCAACGACAGACTCACAGCAACTCTCAAGCCGCCCCTCATGGTGTCGGCTCCTGGGTCTCGGGGGGCCGCTCCGAGCAGCTGCGCGTCGCGAGGTTGGACAGGGTGGTGATGAGGTCGCCAAGAAGGTCCGCGCGCAGCAGCGTCGACAGATCCCCCAGAATCGCCGGGGTCTGCTCCTCCACCAGGATCGCCGCCAGCACGTCGACGAGAGCACGACGCGCCGGCGCATCACCGATGAGGAAGTCGAGCGCCCCCACCAGCGGACCCGCCAGGGCCTCGGGAAGCAACCCACCCCCATCAGCGCCATTCCCCCCCTCATTGCCGGGCAGGAGATTGAGGGCGCCTACGAGATCGAGCTGCTCGTCGAGCAGAACGTCGAGCAGGAGGTCGACCAGGACCAGCTCGGGGTCGCTGGCCTGGAGGCAGCCCAACAGCCCCTGAAGCTGGGTCAATGTCTCTCCTGGTCCAAGCAGCGCGCGCAACGCCTCGGCCAGGCCGTCGTAGGGAGGTTGGTCCAGATCGAAGAGCAGGCCCATCAGGTCGAGGATCACCTCGACGTCGAAGTCGGGCCGGGAAGCTGCCACGAGGAGGTTTCGGACGAGTGCCCGGATGGCATCCCGTCCCTCGGAACCGTCAACCTCCAGCCCACCGACCAGTGACTGAACGTCGAGCACCTCCAGCACCCCGGTCAACGCGGTCAGCAGCTGGTCATCGGTGAGCAGCGTCTTGACCAGCGACAGCGCCGGCGGCCCTTGGCACGTGTAGAGCAGCACCTTGACCTGGTTGAGCGCCGCCGCGTAGGGCGCGCCTGGTCCATCGGTGGCGATGAAGTCCACCACGTCCGCCAACACCACGACCAGCTCGGCGCTGTCATCGACCGTCTCTGAGAGTCCACTGAGCGACGCGAACGTTCCCGGTTCGAAGTCACCGACGAGTCGGAGCAAGGTCACTACGAGGTCTGCCTGCAGATCTTGCTGCAATCCGCTCAGAGCCCCCGCCAGCGCCTCCAGTTCACCGGCCTCCACCAGCTCGTAGACGCCCGCCAGCTGCTCATCGAGCGTCGGGCAGTCAGGTCGGGTCTCAGGAGCCGTTGTCACGGCGTCTCCCGCCCCGCACCCAGCGGTGCCCAGGCACATGGCCGCAGCCATCACCACCAGGACGGAGGTGCGTGCCGCATAACGCAGGGGCCGGAAGCTGCGGACGGTGACGGACATCGCGCCATCGTTGCAGGGCTGCACCGACTTTTCAACGACGCCGGCGTTGGAGGAAGGCGGCACTAGCGGACGCCAAAGAGCAGGCGCGTGAAATCGGTTTTGGCCACGGTGTTGGCAAGCTCCCGGAAGCGCTTCTGATCCCGCGCACGAAGGGCCTCGAAGAGTTGTGTAGCGAGCGGCTGGAGTCGCTTACCGTAAGGGTTCGCGGGGCTGGTGTGCTGCACCATCTCGAGCACCATCAATGCCCCTGAGCCATCCAGATGTTGAATGCGTTGGATGGCGAGCTGCAGCAGCAGGAGCATGGTCATCTTTCGTGGCTCGGGCAGACGCCGCACTTCCGCTCGCAGGACCGCTGAGAGGTGCGCCAGATCGTCGGCCTGTTGGGCCAGCCGGGGCCGCGACGGCATGTTCGCGGGGCGGACCCGCTGGTACACCGAGGCGTAGCTGACCCAACGAGGACCCAGCGGCGCGCTGAGCGTGGGCTCCATGTACAGCGGCAGCCTGTTCGCCAGGGCCTTGGCGGTCTCCACCGGCCAGGAGCCGTCGCCCGCTGCCACGAACGCCTCGGTGAGCGGGCGCGCCCGGGGAAGATGACGCTGAACCCAGCGGTCCAGGGAACGCCCGCCATCCACGCGGGCATCCAGCCCCATCTGCAAGGCGCCGACGTCCGACCGATAGCCCTCGACGGTCCCGAACCACTCGCGATTGAAGTGCAGCGTGTAGAACGACGTCAGGGCAACGGCCCCGGGCAACATCCGACCGTTCAGCACGGCGTCGAGCCCCGCCGTTCCATGGGTCTCGGCCAGGTTGGAGCGGGCGAAGGCCCCAGGCACGCTCATACCCGCGGCGAACACCACGGTAGCCACCCCTACCGCGCTGGCCACGCGACCGCCGGGCGCCTGAATCCGCGCGTGCATAAAGGCCGCCCCCGCAGCAGCCAGGGCCGCGATCAGCCCGTAGGTCAGAAGCAGGTAGCCATCCGCGTCGGGGTTCTGAGGGTCCAGGTCCATCACCACTTTCGACGCCAGGTTGGCGACCACCCCCACCAGCAGTGCAATGCCGACCAGCCTTCTCCGCCACACCACAACCGCCATCCCGATGAGACCGAGCGCCACGGTAGGCAAGCCGATAGCCCGTATGGTCATCTGCAGTGCGGTCCCAACGTTGGCCAGCACCGAAACGTTGCTCGGCGTCACCGAACCCTGGAACTGCTGCGCGGTGAGGACGGCCCAGAAGCGCTCGAGCGTGCTCGGATCGCCGAAGTTGAGGACCGGCTCAGTCGCTGCCCGCAGGGGTAGCGCCGCGTAGGCGAGTAGCGGGAGCGCTCCCAGTCCCAACACCCAGGCCCACTGCCCGGCAAACGCCTTGCGAAGGTCCGACCGCCCCAAAACGACGGCCAGGAGCGCCGGGACGGTCAGCACCATCAGGTAGTGGTGATTGATGAGACCCACTCCGGCGCACAGGGCCGCCCATCGGAGCGGCGCTGGATGGTCGGGCGAGGCCTCCCATCGCAACGCCAGCACGACGGCCGCCAAGGCGCAGCACACCTGCATGGTGTAGACCTCTGCCCGCACAGCGTTCAGCCAGAGGGCTGCACACACACCGAACACGGCGGCCAGAGCCGCTGCTGTCACAGCGTCAGCATCGGTTGCCGCGCGGCGACCCGATGCCTGGGCCGCCAAACGCCGCCCCAGGAGATACACCAGCACCACGGCGCCGGACGCCCACAGCGCGCTGACCAGGGCAGTACGAAAGGCGACGCTCCCCAACGGCAGCAGCGTTGCGCCATGGGACACAGCGACATAGCCCGGGTGACCAGGGGGATGCGGTATCCCCCAAGTGGCTCCGGCCAGCGCCAGCTCGCCGGAGTCGAGCCAATGCACGAACGCGCCCGACGTGAACGCATACAGGAGGGAGAACCCTGCGAAAAGCCCAGGCGCCAACCAGCGGGTGCGCGACGCCCGGGGCTGGGTCACGCGGCCAGGCCCGCCCGACGCAGACAACCGGGAAGCTCTCGCCGGGCATCGGCCAGGACCCTCTCGCGGTCAAGGGTCACCAGGCCGCCCCCGTCCACCAACAGCTGGCCGTCCACCATGACCATCTTCACGCTGCTCCGAGAGGCGCTATATACCAGCCGCGAGTGAAGGTCGCCGCCGGGCCCGTCGAGCAGATCATCCAGCTCCAGCACCTGCAGGTCCGCGCGGAAGCCCGCCCGAATCTGGCCCAGCTCGTGGCCCAGACCCAGGACGTTGGCTCCTGACCGAGTCGCGGCCGCCAGGGCCTGACGGGCCGGTAGCGCCGCTGGCGTATGCTTGACCTTCTGCAGCAGGGCCGCGGTGCGCAACTCGGTGAAGGCGTCGAGCTTGTTGTTGCAGGGCGCGCCGTCGGCGCCAATGCTCACACTCACGCCGGCCTCGAGGAGCCCGGTCACGTCGCAGATGCCCGAGCCGAGCTTGAGGTTGGCCGACGGGCAATGTGCCACGTGCGTCCCATCAGAGGCGAGCTGAGCCACCTCGGACGCGTCCAGGTGGATGCAGTGGGCGAGCACGGTCTTGGGACCGGAGATCCCCATGTTGGCCAGGTAGGTGACGTTCGGTATCCCGCCGGACATCTCCAACACGATGCGCACTTCGTCGGTGTTCTCGCTGGCGTGCGTGTGAAGCCAGATGTCGCGGCGCTTGGCCTCCTGCGCTGTCTCGCGCATCAGCCCTTCGCTGCACGACAAAACAAAGCGCGGCGCGAAGCCGTATCGAAGCCGGCCGCCGTCTGCACCGTCGTAGCGGTCGGCCAGGTCCACGCTCTCGCGCAGACTGGCGTCGCGCCCTTCGCGCAGCACGTCGGGGTTGTCCGCATGGTCCATCATGCATTTGCCGGCGACGGCCCGCATGCCCGAGGCGCGGATGGCATCGAGGACAACGTCGGTGTGGCGGACCGTGCCCATGTCGACGATGCCGGTCGTACCGCCCAGCAACAGGTCGCCAAGCCCCACCTCAGCGCTCGCTTTGAGGCTGCCGGGGGTGTGGGCCCCCTCCAACGGCCAGATGCGCTGACTCAGCCAGTCCAGCAGGTACAGGTCGTCGGCGAGGTTTCGAAACAACACCTGGCACAGATGCACGTGGGTCTGGATGAACCCTGGCAAGACGATGCGACCGCTGATGTCGCGGACGGTCTCTCCGGGAAGTGGCGCCAATCCAGGAGCCACTTCGCGGATGTGCGTCCCTTGAATCCGGACGTCGGCCTCGAGCACCGAGAACGCATCGTCCATCGTGACTACGGTGCCCCCCTTGAGAAGCACTCCCGCCGAACTCACCTCAGCCTCCGCGGACGCCGTGGGGCAACAAAGCGCTAAGGTCGCTCATCATGCGGTCACCCGCCTCCGTCTCGGCGATGACCAACAGGTCAGGTGCGAACTGGAACAACAGCTGGCGCGCTGGACCTCCGGGGAACCGGGGCGCTCCAGCGTTGGTCACCACCACCAACCGCTCGAAGGTGGTCGCACCGTCTACGACGGCGCGAGCGAGCGCCGCGGCGGAGGCGGGAATGGACGCCCCGAGCTCCGCCGACTCGACGTTGCACCCGGTAAAGATGGCGCCATCCTTGGACAGCAGCGCGGCCCCCATCTTGACGCCGCCCATGGGGACGTGTGCGTTGGCCATGGCGTCTCGGGCGGCCACCAGGACCACATCGACATCATCGGCGGTGTTCTCTTCCACCCCTACCCCTCCTTGTCCGCGAGTGCGCGGGCAAAGCCTCGTACAATGTTCAGCAGCCGAGGCCCGACCTCCAACGCGACGTCTTTGACCTCGCTGTGGTCCAGCAGCCTCTCCACCACCCCGGCGGCGTGATTGGTGACCACGCTGATCCCGGCAACGCGCAAGCCCATATGGCGCAACGCGATGGCCTCGGGGACCGTGGACATCCCGACGCAATGGGCGCCAAGCGTGCGGAGCATCCGAATCTCTGCTGGCGTCTCGTAGGACGGCCCGGACAGCCCGGCGTAGATACCGTGCTCGAGGCTCACACCGGCCTGGGCGGCTGCGCTATCGATAAGCGCGCCCCAGTCCGGGCTGTAGACCTTGGACATGTCCGGAAAACGGGGTCCCAGCTCGGCCACGTTGGGCCCAAGCAGCGGATTGTCGCCAACCAGGTTCAGGTGGTCGACGATGCGCATCAGCGTCCCCGGGGCAAACCAGGGCGGGATGCCGCCGGCGGCGTTGGTAAGCAGGACCCCCGGCACTCCCAGTCGCCCCAACAGACGTGCCCCGAACACCACCTGATGCATGGGGTAGCCCTCGTAGTAGTGGCTGCGACCGCTGAGCACCGCCAGCGGGAGCCCCTCCAGGGTTCCGCACACCAGCTGACCGGCGTGGCCGCTGACCTTGGGCACCGGCATGTTGGGGATGTCGCCATACGGAATTCGGGTGGCGTTTTCGACGAGTTCGCCAAGCGCGCCGAGACCGCTGCCTGCGATCACGCCCAATCCGAACGAGGTGTCGCCGACCGCGGCTCGCACGGCCGATACGGCCTCGTCCAGTTGGCTGATGATGTCGTGCGGCACGGTTCCTCCGTTCAGCCGATTCTATCAATAATCAAGGGAGCCGGCTCGTAGGGCTCCGCGGTCAACGTGAAGGCCCGCGTCAAACGCTCGACGGTGGCGGCGCCAGGAGCTCCGGCCTCGCCATGCAGGACGCTCAGCAGCGGCTCACCCGCGCGGATTTGGGTCCCCACCGGCGCCTCGACTCGAAACCCGACCCGTGGGTCGATGATGGAGTCCTTGGTCGCGCGTCCGGCCCCGAGACTGACGCCGACCAAGCCGATTTCGCGCCCGTCGATGGCGGCGACGTGTCCGGCTCTCGGGGCAGGTACGACCGTCTCGCCGGTGTGGGTGGGAAGCCCGGAGAGGTCACCGCCCTGGGCGGCCACCATGCGTTCGAACCGATGCATCGCAGAGCCGTCGTCGAGACAGCCCTCGATCCGCGCGCGCCCAGCGGCCTCATCAACGCCCGTGGCCAGCTCGACCATGGCGCCTCCCAAACCGACGACGAGTTCGCGGATGGCGGGCGGTCCTCCACCCGACAGGGTCTCCAGCGACTCAGCAATCTCGCAGGCGTTGCCCACCATCAGCCCCAACGGCTCGTCCATCCGGGTGAGGAAGGCCACCACCCGGCACCCCATCGCTTCACCCACCCGAACCATCGACTCGGCCAGTCGCCGAGCGTCGTCTTGGGTGCGCATGAAGGCGCCGGTACCGACTTTGACGTCCAGCACCAGGCCCTCGATACCCTCGGCCAGCTTCTTGCTCATGATGCTGGCCGTGATCAGCGGGATCGACTCGACCGTCGCGGTGACGTCGCGCAAGGCGTACAAACGCTTGTCGGCGGGGGCCAGCTGTTCGGTCTGCCCATTGATGCAGCAGCCCACCTCTGCAAGCACCTCGGTGAAGCGCTCCACCGGGAGGTCGGCGCGATATCCTGGGATGGCCTCGAGCTTGTCGATGGTCCCACCCGAGTGCCCCAGCCCACGCCCAGCCACCATAGGGACGATGACGCCCGCGGCTGCGGCGGCTGGAGCCAGGGGGATGGAGATCTTGTCGCCCACCCCGCCGGTACTGTGCTTATCGATGCGCCCCGGGCCAAGTACGCCCAGATCCAGCACCTCGCCCGAGCGCATCATCGCATCGGTCCAGGTGCTCGTCTCGCGCTCGTCGAGCCCGTTGAAGAAGACGGCCATGGCCAGCGCCGCCATCTGATAGTCGGGTACCTCTCCGCGCGTGTAGCCCTTGATCAGCGCGCGTATCGCGTCGTCCGCCAGGGACTGTCCGTCCCGCTTGGCGGCGATGATTTCGACAGTGCTGGTTATGACAGCAACGGGACGTAGAAGCTGTCGCCGCCCTGGGGCTCCGGAATGCCGAAGTTGTCCACCAGGGTCGCGGCGACGTCCGTCAGGGACGCCCGCGTACCCAGCTCGATCCCTGACTGCACGGCGGGGGTATAGGCCAACAGCGGCACATACTCACGTGTCGTCCCCCGGGTGGCGCTCAAGGTGGCGTCACAGCCGCTGGACCCCATGACAAACAGCAGCGACTCTTCGGTCATGCTGTCCAGGACCGCGCCCAGGTCCTTGTCGACCTGGCGCAGCGTACGCGACAAGCTGATCGGGCCGCTCTTGCCGACCTCGGCACCATCGCTGGCCCCGACGACCGCCACGACCACCCCACGGATGGGGGTCTGCAAGGCAGCGACGATGTTGTCCATGATGTCGGCCACGAAGGGGCTCTCCACCGAAGCGGTGATCAGATCTTCTGAGATCACATCGGCAGCTTTGCCGAGCGCCACCACGTCCAACCCACCCTCGGCCAGAACTGACAGTGTCTGGCCGAACATCTCGTGAATGGCCCCCTCGAGATCGGTGCCCTCTCCGGCACGGCCTACCCGACCGACGGAGGCCGCCGGCGGATCGGCGCGGTCGACGCCACGAATAGGCGCGACGTTGCCCAGCCCCATCCATTGCAACAGGGGAAGCTCCAGACCAGCGACGTAGCTCGCCAGGTTGGGCAAGGTCGCGGCGCCGCGGTCCTTGTAGTCCTCAGCGTCGGGGAGTGCCCCTACGCCCATGCCCTCGATGACGAGAACGACCACCTGGGGAAACCGTCCGGGCTCGGGGATACCCCCGCCGCCATGTCCGCCACCCTCGTCTACAGGCTCATACGATTCCATCCGCGCGCGCTCCTAGCCAGACACGTTGCCTTCGCGATCACGAAGCATCTTCCAAAAGACTGCCGCAACCGTCAATCCGGCTCGGGAGGCTCCTCGGTGAGGATGGAAAATGGCCCCCGACGGCTGCTGGGCGTGGGCCGTGGCGGGGTCTGCACGGGCACGGCCGCGCCGGCGGATGCTTCTGCTGCGGCTTCGGGGTCGCGCTTGAACGCCACCCGGTGGTCGTGGCCGCAAAAGTAGTAGAAGGCCGCCTTGAACAGCAGCCGTGGCGTCCTCCGGCCCGGTCTGAGAGTGACGCCACAGATGGCGCAATGCGCGGTTTCGGGCGTGTTGTCGTCGAAAGGATTGGTCACACCTGTCCCCCTAGCGAGATTGGGGCCCCGGCGCCACAGCCGCTTGCACTTTTTACCGACCAGCGGGGATGCTCTCACGCCGTGAACCCCTCTTCTTCCACCGATGCCCCTTCGCCCCGCGCCGAGACCGCCGCGACACGGCTGCTCAGCGTCCGATGGGCCAGTGTGCGACGCCGACTTCAGACTGGAAGCCCCCTTCTACGGCTGGCCGCCTTCGTCCTGGTGCCGGCCACCCTGGCGGCGCTGGTCTGGGCACTTCACCACATGGCCAGCGGGGTCCTGGGCGCAGGAACGGACGGGGTCCGGCGCCTGCGCGAGCATGTGTTCTGGCTCAACGCGGGGCCGGTCCTGATCTGGAGCTACACGACGTTCGAGGTGATCTTTCGCTCGAGGGACGCGCTGTACCTCAACACACTCCCGATCCGCGGGGCCACGAGAAGCGTCGACATCCTGCTGCGGACCTATGCGACGCACCTGCCCCTCGCCCTGCCGGGGATCATCTACGGTGTTGCCTTGCTTTTTGCCGGAGGCGGCTCGGCAGGCGTGTATGCGATGGTTGTGGCCGGGCTCACGTATGCGGGGACGCTGGCGGTCGCCGTGGCCGTCCATCTCGCCGCGGGGCGTACGCTGCTCACCGACGCCACCGCCGTGCGGAAGCTGATGGCCGGACAGATCGTCGCCTCTGAGGACGCCATGCTTCTGTGGAGCCCCGCAGGCGGTCTGGTCGTAGGCCTGATCCTGGTGGTCATCAATGAGCTCCTGCTGTTCCACGGGATGCTCATGGGGCGTGGCAACCTCACCATGTACCCCTACATCGTCACTGCGGTGGTCACCCTCGTCTCCGTCCGAGCGGCTCACCAGGCGGTCGTAGAGAGCTTCCACGGCATCATTGCCCGCTTCGCGCAGGCCGAAATTCCGCCGCCCTACACCGACGAGGGCGTGCCCGAGCGCACCCGCGGTGAGGGGCTGGTCAAGCACCTCCCCGCGGCCTCCCGTCCCTATTTCCTCCGCGATCGTCGGCAGCTGCGGCGCCGATACCGCATCGATACCGTCGTCATCGTGCTGTTCGCGGTGATCGCTGGTCGTCTCGCCCTGGCCCATGAGGGCGATAGCACCGGCCGCGCGCTGACGCTTCTCATTGCGCTGGCGGCGGTCGTCGGCCTGCTCCTGACAAGCGCGTTTCGCACCCGCGGCGAGTTGGCTGCGCCGTACCTCGACTCCTCCCTGCCCTCAGACACGCGCGCCGAGCGTGTGGGGCGCCTTGCCGCCGCCGGGCTCGAACCCCTCTCCTGCGCGCTGGTGGCGGGCCTGGCGACGCTCGTGTCGGGAGATATGGCGGCCACCGCCATGGTGACCCTGGGGGGACTCGTGGTGGTGATAGCGCTCATCGTTGGCAGCGATCTCCTGGCCGCCCGCATGCGACTACGCGCCGGCTGGGCCGCCGCGGTGTGGCGTGTGGGCATACTGGCGACCGTGGCGTTGGCCACTGGATTGACCTCGGGACAAGGCGGCGTCGGATGACCGCAGCGTTGGAAATCACAGACCTCAAGAAGGCGTTTCATCGCACCCTGGCGGTGGACGGCTTGAGCATGCGGGTGGAGCCGGGCCAGCTGGTGGCGCTGATCGGCCCCAACGGCGCCGGCAAGTCGACGACGGTGAAGATCGTCACCGGCCAGCTGCTCGCAGACGCCGGCACGGTCACGGTGGGGGGCTACGACGTGGTCGGGCAGGCCGACGCTGCCCGTGCTCAGACCGGCTATGTGCCCCAGAAGACGGAGCTCTACCCGTTTCTGACGGGACGCGAGGTGCTGCGCTTCATCGCCGACGTCCGCGGCCTCGACGTCCCCAGCAGCGAGGCCACCATCGATGAGCTGCTGGAGCGGTTCCGGCTGACCAACGCCCAACACCGGATGACGCGCGAGTACAGCGAGGGAATGGCGCGCAAGCTGGCCATCAGCGCGGCACTGCTGGGAGACCCGTCGCTCCTTGTGCTCGACGAGTCGTTCGCTGGCCTGGACCCGCGCGCCGCCGCCGAAGTCAAGACGGTGGTCAAGGAGCGTCTGGCCCAGGGCACCGCGGTGCTTCTGGTTTCCCACATGCTGGCTGCGCTGGAGCGGCTGTGTGAGCGGGTCGTGCTCATCGACCACGGCCACGTGGTGTCGACCCTGGACCAGGACGGGTTACAGCAGCTCCGGAGCAGCGACAAGACGCTCGAGGACTACTTCCTGGAGCATACCGCCTCCCCCGCCGCGTAAGGGCCCGGCAGCGGGAACCTGGCAATCCCCCACAAGGTGGTTGCCCACCCCCATCCAACTGCGCTAAATCCATGGGCCCATTGCTCCGCACACCGAGGCCCAATGCGTCCCGACTCCCTTCGTTTCGATGGCCGAATCCTGTTCCTCACCGAGGACCTCGAGCTCATCCGCCAGCAGCTCGACGGTCTGGACCTCGACTGGGACCCGGAACGCAAGCTGATCGATGCCATCTCGACGGACGAGATCACCCCCGGCTGGGTGTGTTTCTACTACGACGAGACACTCGGCGAGTACTCGATGGTGGGCCTGCGCGGGAAGGTCATCGGCCACAACGACATCAAGAACGGTGGCTTCTCGGTCATCGTCAGCGGGCTGTCCAAGGGCTGCGGCTCGAGCCGTGAGACTGCGCCCTTCAGCGAGAAGGCCGCAGGCATCCAGCTGGTGCTGGCCAAGACCATCGAGAAGATCTACGGCCAGAACTGCCAGAACATCGGGCTGCTGACCTCGACGGATATGGGACTCATTCCGCGCATCCTGGCGGGTGAGGAGATCGCGCTGTCGGAGTTCACCGATGGGCTCGACCCCATCAGCCAGGGCATCGTCGAGCATGGCGGCCTCTTCGAGTATAGCAAGGCCCGCCTCAGCGGTGCCGTGGCGCCTCCTCCGGTGGCCACATCGAAGCGTCCGATGACGCTGGTCGAAAAGGTCATCGCCGCCCACGCCATCGTCGATGCCCAGACCGGCCAGCTTGGGATCGAGGCGGTCAAGCCGGGTGATGCCTTGTTCATTCGAGCGGACGTACGCTTCTCCCATGAGTACGTTACCCCGATGGCGGAGGCCCTGTTCGTCGGGTCCTTCGGGCCCGAGGCCAAGGTTGCCGATCCGAGTTCGGTATTCGCTTTTCGCGACCACCTCACGTTCCTCGGCGATGTGATGCCCGTCGAGCACCTCAAGATGGGTCTGCTGGAGCGCGCCAACGGCCTGGCGACGACACAGCAGAGCTTCACTGAGCGACAGGGTATCCGTCTGTTCGGCGAGGTCGCCGGCGGAGGTTCGGAGGCCATCTGTCACAACGCCGTTCTGGAGGAGCTCGGCAACATCGGCGACGTGGTTGTTGGAACAGACTCCCACACCTGCACCGCCGGGGCGCTCGGCGCCTTCGCCTTTGGCGTGGGCTCCACCGACATGGCCAACAGCTGGTACACACGCGACTTCCGCGTGAAGGTACCCGAGACGGTGCGCTACTACCTGCACGGTGATCTGCACCCCGACTGCTCGGCCAAGGACGTCATCCTGAAGGTGATGTCGGGGGACTACATCCGCAACGGCCACGCCATCGGCAAGGTGCTCGAGTTCGCGGGCCCCGCCATCTCGGCGCTCAACCTGGACGAGCGCGCGACGCTGACCAACATGGCCGTAGAAGCTGGGGCCACCACCGGCATCATCGAGGCCGATGACCGGCTCATCAACGAGCTGGCCGCCGTCCGTGGAGTGGCTCCGGAAGCGATCAAGCGGGTCATTCACACGTCCGACGCGGACGCCGAGTATGCCGCTAGCTTCGATATCGACCTGAGCGACCTTCGACCGATGGTTGCGACCCCAGGCGACCCCCGCAACGGCGTGCACATCGCTGAGATGGGCGACCACGTGAAGATCGACATCGCCTACGGAGGCAGCTGCACCGGGGGCAAGATGACCGATATGGACATGTACGCCGAGGTGCTCGGCGAGGCTGCTCGGCGCGGCAAGAAGGTGGCTGAGGGAGTGGACCTCTACATCCAGTTCGGCAGCCAGAACATCAAGGAATACGCTCAGGACAAAGGCTACATCGAGCTGTTCCAATCCGTCGGAGCGCGCCTGGTCAACCCGAGCTGCGGCGCCTGCATCAAGGCGGGCCCGGGGGTCAGTCTGACCGAGGACCAGGTCACGGTGTCAGCCATCAACCGGAACTTCCCCGGTCGATCCGGTCCGGGGCAGGTCTACCTGGCCAACCCCTACGTGGTCGCGGCCAGCGCCATTGCCGGCTACATCTGCGAGCCCAGCGACCTCCGCAGCGACGCCGCGGCTTAGCCTGCTAGATGCGACAGAGCCGAGCTTCCCACAGGGCTCCGGCTTCGGTGGCGGCGTTGGCGAGCGCTTCCAGGTCCTGCCGAGCGTGCACCTGGGCCTGCCGGCGCGCGATGGCCGCCATCAGCTGAATCATCCCGAGGGCTTCTGCCTCTGCACGTAGCGCAACGAACGTCTCGATGGAGGCCCCCTCGACCTGAGCCTGCAGACTCAGCGCGTCCAGCTCCGCCGCTTTGCTCCCCAGGGCTCGCGCAGCCTCCACGAGGTCGGCGGGGGTCTGGGGTAGCACGAAGTCGGCAGCGTCGAGCCGTGTAGCCAGCGCCTCCACTGGCAGGTTGTGGCTATCGAGCACGTCCGCCATGGTCAGCAGCTCGTCGGCGGCCGCCACAGGATCGTTGGCGCGCCGCGCCTGCAACGTCGCCTGTGCCAGGTGAAGCAACGCCCGGTAACGCACCAGCCCGCGGGTCTCGACCAGTAGCTCGGCCCGCTCGAGGCGAGCCTTGGCGACGGCATACTCTTCGGCCGAGAGGTCTGCATCGACCGCCCCGAGCAAGACCGCGACCTCGTCCGCGGGGACCGGGTCGTCGCGAAACGCCGCCACGACTGTCGCGTGCCGCTCCCTGCTGCGGCGCACGTTTCCTGCCACCAGGTCCTGCGCCGCCAATGTTGCCGCGACCCGACGCTCCCCGGCGGCATAGTCGATGGCCTGGGCCCGCTCCGACGCCTGCACGAGGACCGCGTGACTCTCCTCCAGTTGCCCGAGCTTGGCCAGCGTCTGCGCATACAGCAGGGAGACGTCGATGACGGTCCGCGCGGGGGCTTTGGCTCGAAGTGCCGCCAGCGCCCCGCGGTAGGCAGCGGCGGCCTCTCTCAGTCGGCCCGACTGCGCCCACAGGTTCGCTACATTGCAAGCATTCGCCGCGGCTCCTGGGGCATCTCCGGCGGCCTTCTGCAGGCCCCGGGCCTCCTGATAGAACCGCACCGCTTCGTCCCGTTCCCCGCGGGCCGAGGCCACATTGCCCAGGTCCGTCAGCGCCCGGGCCTCCATACCCAAGTGGCCGATCTGGCGGGCCACCGCCAGAACCGCTTCGAAGCACGCCTGGGCGGCGTCGAGATCGGCCTGGATGCGGTGAATGTTCCCCAGGTTGGCCAGGGCGTCGGCGCGGCCGGCGACAAAACCGGCCTCGGCGGCGATCTGCTCGGCCTGCGCGAAACGGTCTCGAGCCGACTCCAGGTCCGCCCGCGCCCGCTCGGCCCTCCCCAGGGCGATGAGCGTCGCGACGCTGCCGGGAACGGAGCCAAGGTCGGTGTAGGCAGATAGCGCCCGACGAAGCCAACGCTCGGCGACCTCTACATGGCCTCGCTGATCGGCCAGTGAGGCTCGGAGCCGGCACGCTTCTGCCCGATGCGGGCCCAGCCCCCGCGCCAACGCAAACGCCGCGGCCCGCTCCAGAGATGCCGCTCCCGCGTCCAGATCGCTGGCGGCGCGTTGGCACAAGCCCAACCGAATGCAGGCGCGGGCGAAAGCCTTGGGGACCTGATCAGCGCCAGGCTCGAGCAACGTCACCGCACGACCGTAGTCGGGTAGCGCTTCGTCCAGACGCCCAGCGTCGAAGTTGGCGTCGGCACGCTTGGCTAGCTTCAGCCCACGATTCAGGTTGGCCCGGGTCACGGCATGGCTGCTATGGCAGCGAGCAAGGGCGCGTTGGCTGGCGGCATCTCCAACGCCACCAGCTGCGCCCGGGTCAGCAGCCGGAGTTCTTTGGCCTCCAGCGCCCTGGGGTTCTCCCCCGGCAGAGTCGAGGTGCCATACAGCAGGAAGAGTAGGTCGTGGGCCGCGTCGTACCGATGGTGCGAGAAGGTCACCGGCGTTGGCGGCGACACCTGGCACCCCAATTCCTCGGCAAGCTCGCGCACCAGCGCGTCAGCCGGGGTCTCACCTGGCTCCACCTTGCCGCCAGGGAACTCCCAGCTGTCGGCCAGGTGCACACCCTCGGGTCGACGCGTGACCACGTAGGTGGGCTCGCCCGAGGCGTCCTCGCCGTGCCGAACGAGCCCGACGACGATGAGCTTCATCGAAGCAGTGCGTCCAGCGCTAGAAGCTGAACGTCGCTCCCAGTCCGGTGGCCTCGCGGCTGATGATCGGGGAGATGCTTCGCAAGCGGGGCTCGAAGATGCCGACGCTTTCGCCACCACTGCCAGCCTCGAAGTCCTCTTCCTTCATGAGGATGAAGGCAACGGCAGAGCCTACCGCGAGCGCCGTGCCGACTCCGAAGAACACGCCCGCGAGCGTCCGCGACGTCTGCGCGTCCGCCGCGATGTTGACGCGGTCGTTGAACGACTTGCACGCGGGCGGCTCGGCGGTGCACTGCACCTCGGTGAGCTTGGACTCGAAGTCGGCCCACATCACGCCACCCACCACGAAGCCGATGAGGCCAGCGCCGGCGAGGCTCCAGCCCACCCAGTTGGTGTACCAGGGCTTGTAGACGGTCTCGATCTTGTAGCCCCGGTCGCTGACCGCCATGGCCAGCTGCTTGACGCGGTTGTTGCTGACCACGTTGGGCTTGGTGAAGAGCGACTCGACGCGGTCGACCTTGCCCTTCTTGACGTCCACCAGGAAGCCCTGCAGGTAGGTCCGCTTTTCCTTCTCGATGAGGCCGGCGACGAGGACATAGTCCATGCCCAACATGCCGCCCACGCGAGAGGCGAAGTCGGCCACGCGGGTGTTCATCGTGGACTCGTCCGGGAACGTGAAGCCGAACCGCTGCTTGGTGAAAGACAGCGACGTCTCGTAATCGATGTCGATCTTGAGCTCTTTGGTCTGCCCCGCCTCGATGTTCACCTTGTGAATCATCGACTCACGGCCGCGCTTTCGGGCCTGGATGCTGACGGTGCCGGGGAACAGTCCGGAGTACGTGGCCGGGGTGGCCTTCTTCTGGGGCTTGCCGTGGATGAGGACCTCGGCGCCCTTGGGCAGCGTGGTGACGTGCACCGACCCCTTCTTCACGTTGGAAAGCTTTCGATACGCCTGCCGGTACAGCTGGACGATGTTGGGATGGTAGTCAGCCTCGGTGACCTGTACCTCGTCACCGAAGATGCGGATGATCTCCTCGAGGATGTCCTTGGCCTTCGACTTGTTGTTGTTGTCGAAGTGGGACCGCGCCAGCATCATCTGCGTCTTGAAGAAGTCCTGACGAATCTTCTGGTTGAGGCTGATGGACTCCATGATCTTCTTCAGCCGGCGCTTTGCCTCGGCGAGAATCTCGATGGCCTGCCGCGGGTCTTCGTACAGAAGCTGATCGCCCTTCTGCATCATCTGCTCAATCTCTTTGAGCTTGTCGTCGGTCACCTTGCGCGACGAGGTCGTCATCTTCTCGGTGATGGACCGCTCGGCGTCGCCGCGGGTCAGCAGCGAGAAGCGCTCGGTCTTGCCGATCTCGTCAGCGATCCGCTCCACGTACTCGGCGGTCTTGGTGTAGTCCTGATCACCAAGGTAGAGCTCCAGAACCACCAGCGATGGCTCCAGACCCGCGCCCTGGGCGTGCGCCGTGGAGGCTCCGAGGAATGGAGATGCAAAGACGCTCAAAAGCGCTGCAGCCGCGACCGTGGTCCGTGTCATGCCTACGTCCTATCGAATAAAAGCACGGTGGGGAACCGCCCCTGCCTCGCCGAAGGGTAGCAGTGGGCCTTCCGGTGTCAATCTCTGCGCGCTTTGGAAGGAACCTGGCTGTGGACAGACTTGAACTGTCGACCTAACGATTATGAGTCGTTCGCTCTAACCAGCTGAGCTACACAGCCAAGGTGAGGCGCCGATTAACAGGCCCCGTGAGGCCTTGTCAACATCCGGATGCACAGCCCGTCGTCCGTGGACGACGGGCCCGACGCCCGGCGCGCCACTCAAGCCCTCAGGCGCTGTCCCAACGATCCAGCAGACTCGCACGCGTCTCCTGCGCCGCCAGCTCCTCGGCCTCCGTCTGGAGATCGACCAGCTCGGCGCGGAGCTTCCAATAGTGCTCTGCCAGCGCCGGGTAATACCGCCCCGCCACGAAGTAGACGGGGCCCTTGAAAGCGTGGGGCTCGTCGCCCGACAGCCCATGTTCGGAAAGCAACGCGTTGAACGGCCCGTCCACGAGCTCGACGATGCGCGCCCAAACGCCGGAATCCCGGAGGCTGCGGGGATTGTCGGTGGTATGCGCCCCCTCGAGCCACAGCTCCTCGGCGCCCAGCCCCTCGGCGAGGGCCGTGGCTGCACCATCGCCAAACGCCGTCACCGCGGCCTTGAACCCCTTGATGGCGTCCTCCCCCATGTCCGAAGCCTTCTGGGGCTGCCCGAGAAAGGCCTCCTTGGCTTCGCGCAGCGCCCAATTGGGCACGTCATCGACGATGACGGCGCGCACCTCTGAGACGATCGACTCGAAACGAGCGCGGCGCAGGGCGATCTGGTCCTCGAGCTCCTTGGCGGTCGGCGGCATGGTTTCCCTCGCTGAGTGAGCGGTTGCGTGGCGGTGGTGGCCCCCCGGGCGCCTCGCGTCCCGGGTCCGGCGACCATACATCAAAACGTCTGGTCGATGGAGAGCACCAGCGACAATGGAAACGCCGAGCTGGTGCGTAGCGGGGTGCCGGCAAAGACGGGCACGGCGAAGTCGACCGTGATCAGCATCGGGTTCATGCCGAACAGCAGGTAGAAGAACCGGAACCCGTAGCCGACACCCAGATAGACCGACTCCTGGGAGAAGAAGTCCTCGTACTTGCTCGAGAGCATCGCGGCGTCGAAGTGCAACACGCCGTCGATACGCGTCACGAACCCCAGCTGGCCGAAGTTCATGATGACGTCGCGGGTCAGGCGATGACGCCATTCCGCCTGCAGCAGCAAGCGATGCCGCCCCGTCTGGGCGAGGGGATCGAAGGCGCGCACCCCCGTAACGCCGCCCAGTACCCACTCCTGCTGCTCCCGCGGCTGGCCCACCACCGTGGCGGCCTCCAGCCTGAAGCCCAGCCGATGCCCCTCGGCCGCGGTTTCGACCCGGGAGTAGCCGAGCCTCAGCGCCCCGCTCCAATCAGGCGCCCCCCCGAGCCAGGCCATGGAGGCGGCGAGACTCGCGTAGAGGTTGTGGCTCTTGCCCGGGTTGATCTTGCTGAGCTGGTTGGCGTCACCGAAGCCAACGGCCAACTGCAGTCCCAGGCCATCCGGGTTCTCGTCATTGCCCATCAACCACTCCGCACGCAGCGACGTGAAGATGTTGAAGCGGCGGCGATTCGGGCGAACCTTGTCGCCGAAGAAGTGAAAATAGCCGGCAAAGACGCCCGCACGGTTGGCCAGGAAGTAGGGTTCCAGGCTGATCAGGTGGGTCAGGTCGTACTTGGGCTGGAGGAAGGACACCACCGTCGCCTGAAGCCGCCCCTCGGCACTGCTGAAGGCGAGCGAGAAGCCCTGCACGAGGAACTTCCACTCGTCGAAGTTCCGGTTGTCGCGATGGGGATCGATGTTCTCGCCCAGGTCGCGCTCGATCAGGCGTTGGCGCGGGTCCAGCTCCACCTTGTCCACCGGCGTGCGGGTACGAACGCGCACCTTTCCTCGCCTGGCCTCCCCCATCCACGTGCCCTCGACGACGCGGCCATCACCATCCACCGTGCGGACCGTGACCGGCTCCCGCACCTGATCGCCCTTGCGAGCCACCGTGACATCGACGTAGTGGCCCGCGTCGTCGCGACCAGGTTCGACCTTGTCGAGCA